>OGXC01000020.1_pt1 | contig 128001 bp, 112 predicted proteins | sample 1576201 | NCBI WGS metagenome assembly OGXC01 (sample SAMEA3541562, study PRJEB24748) | human gut metagenome | biome: human gut; feature: human-associated habitat; material: faeces | place: China | collected 2012 | reverse complement strand
GGAAGTAGTTCATCATAGAGAACATACCTTTCTTCATTTCTCCGCCGTACCATGTATTGATGATAACCTGCTCTTTGCTTGTGATGTTGAAAGCTACACATGTCTCAGAGTTTAATCCTAACTCTTTGTAGTTTGCAACTTTAGCCTTAGAAGCATTGTATACTACGAAATCAGGCTCAAAATTCTCAAGTTCTTCAGCGGAAGGCTTGATGAACATGTTTGTTACGAAATGTGCCTGCCAAGCTACCTCTACGATGAAACGGATAGCCATACGGGTGTCTTTGTTTGCACCACAGAATGCATCTACAACGAAAAGTCTCTTGTTGCAGAGCTCTTTCTTTGCAATATCCTTAACAACTGCCCATGTGTCTTCTGTCATTGGGTGGTTGTCGTTCTTGTACTCATCAGATGTCCACCATACAGTGTCCTTTGAGTTCTTGTCCATAACGATATATTTGTCTTTTGGAGAACGTCCGGTGTAGATACCAGTCATTACGTTAACTGCACCAAGCTCTGTCTCCTGACCAACTTCATATCCTTCAAGGCCAGCTTTTGTCTCTTCTTCGAATAATTTCTCATAAGAAGGGTTGTGAACGATTTCTGTGGTACCGGTGATACCATACTTGCTTAAATTGATTTCTGCCATCTTGATTTAAACCTCTTTCTTTATAGTATAGTAAGAAAAAATTCCTTTTTCCCTAATTTAGTATTATACATAATTACCCAATAAAATCAATAAAATTTGTATGAAATTTTCCCGTTTTTGAAATTTTGGGGGAATTTGGTCACATGTTTTTTTCCTGTGCTTTTTTCACGGTTTCAATGAAGTGTGTTACATCGGCATCCGGTTCTTTGGCATAGAGAATTCCGTAAGGGATCGGGTGATCCCAGTCAACAGGGAGTGTTACAAGAGCCGGATGGACATCTTTCCAGCATTCAATTGTGACCATGAGGTTCTGGGACTGTTCACACTGGTTAAATACCTCAATATCGTAAAACTGCGGAGCATCTGCAATGTGAATCTGTGGATGCTTCAAAATCTCGGCGCGGATCGCATCGACGGTATCGGAATCGCCCTGTTTTACCATCATAAGTGTTTCTCCATAGAGATCTTCGATGCGCAGGCGTTTTTTTGACGCCAGCCGGTGTTCACGCGACATAGAAATGCAGTGCTGATAAGTGCCGAGAGGCAGAAAGTTACAGCGGTCCAGCCAGAGCGCAGAGTCACAGACTCCGATGAGAAAATCAAATTTTTTGCCCAGGGAGGAAATTTCGGTAAGAATGCCCTGATGGTCGTCCTCAAAAGGAACAATGTGCAGCCGGTAACCCGGAAACGAAGCATTTACTTTGTACCACAGATCCATAAAAGGTTTGCACGGATTGAGAAGCGAACTTCCGATACAAAACGTTTTTTCAGAAAGGCTGGCAGCGGCACGGGCTTCCGCGATGGCATTCCGGGAATAAGAAAAAAGGTATTTGGCATGGCGGTAGATCACCTGACCGGCGGGGGTCAGATGCAGTCCCTGGTTAGTGCGGTGAAACAGTTTCATGTCCAGCTGTTTTTCCAATGCGTTTACCTGTTTCATGACAGAAGGTGCGGACAGATAAAGTTTTTCCGCTGCTTTGTTAAAACTTCCGCAGTCAGCGGCACAGACAAAAACAGTGAGTAAATGATTGAACATATGGAAAATACCTCCCCTTATGTATTGCTTATAAGTTAATACGATATTATAATATCGATTCTTCTACGTCAAGAAAAGCGCGGTTAAAATACAACTAAGAAAAGAATAAGGGAGATTTAAAAGTATGAAGTACGAAGAAAGAGCTGCATTTGAACAGGCAGATGCCTTTGGAATAGGAGCACCGAATGATGCATATGCGCAGTATTTTGTCGGAGATTCCTTTTTGCATCCGCTGACAGATCCAAAAGAATGTCCGGTTTTTATGGCAAATGTCACATTTGAACCGGGATGCCGGAATAACTGGCATATTCATCACGCAGATAAAGGTGGTGGACAGATCCTTGTCTGTACCGCCGGCGAGGGTGTATATCAGGAGTGGGGCAAAGAACCGCAGATTCTGCATCCGGGGGATGTGGTATATATTAAACCGGGTGTAAAACATTATCACGGAGCGGCAGTAGATTCCTGGTTCAGTCATATTGCGGTGGAATGTCCGGGAGAAAACTGCAGCAATGAGTGGTGTGAGCCGGTAACGGATGAGCAGTATAACAGTGCTAAAATAGAGAGGTTTTAAATTATGGCAGTAAAACAGACAGCAGGAAGAACACAGTTGGGAGAGTTTGCGCCAAAGTTTGCAGAATTGAATGATGATGTGCTTTTTGGTGAAGTGTGGAGCAGAGAAGAACAACTTTCCCTGCGCGACCGTTCCCTTGTGACGGTTGTGGCACTGATGGCACAGGGACTTACCGATGAATCATTCAAATATCATCTGCAGAGTGCAAAGGCAAATGGTATTACCAAAGAGGAAATAGCAGAGATCGTTACACATGCAGCGTTTTATTGCGGATGGCCGAAAGCATGGGCAGTGTTCCGCATGGCAAAAGAAGTATGGAATGAGGAAAAATAGGGAAGTATAAATAAATATACATTGAAAGGAAGAAAAACATGTTAGAAAATACATATACACTGGAAAACGGAATTAAAATCCCCAAATTAGGACTCGGTACCTGGTTTATCGATGATAGCAAAGTGGCAGAAGCGGTAAGAGAAGCCGTAAAAATTGGTTATCGCATGATGGATACGGCGCAGGCGTACGGCAATGAGCGTGGTGTCGGGGAAGGGGTCCGCACCTGTGGAATCCCGAGAGAAGACTTATTTGTTGTGTCAAAAGTTGCAGCAGAGCACAAGACATATGAGCAGGCAATGGCGGGAATCGATGAAACCTTAAAGAAGATGGGACTGTATTATCAGGATTTTTGCCGTGTTTTTGCATTTTAAACTTTCAGTTAAAAATACATATTTGAATATAAAATACACACAATTTGAATACAGATAAATAATAAAAAGAAAAAATAAAAAAATTAAGCAAAATAGTTGACAATATAAAACACATATGGTAATATACAGTCAACAAAACAAACAAGACCTAATTACACAAGACTTCCAATCGAACCAAGCGGTTGGGAAGCCAATTGGAAATAAAGAGAAGCTTGGAGTAAGCAGGAATTGAATGAGAAGAGGAGGTACAGTCCAATGGGACGATAAGTAAAATCCAAAACTTCATGGTAAGTGTGGTAGTGTCTGATAGTTTTCAGCAGGAAAAGCCTTTTCAAATGGATGAGAATAATTCTTAAAGTTATTAGTAGAGGATAACAGAGACGATGGAAGGCAATGGATATGTACAGACATTTTACAGATGAAGATACTGCGGAAAGATACCACGGAAGGTAATTTGAGGGTAGGATGTGCGGAAGAAGTTCATTCTATAAAAAGCGAGAGAGCATACTTCAGATTATTATTCAATATAGAGCATACATATCACTAATTTTCTAAACAGGTGGAAACATTTGTGAGCTGGAAGAATTAAATTACAAAAGAAAGGAATAAAAAATTGAATAATGAAACCGAGTAGAGCGGTCACTGTATTTTTAAAGTTGAAAGTATGGTGGCCGTTTCTTTTTATATTTACATAGAGTGCTAGATTGAAAAGAAAAAATATATATTTTATAATGAAGGTGCATGAGGAAAATGATAAAACAATAAATACAATGGAGCGATTTGATGAAAAATGATGTAGATGTAAAGGTATATTATGCAAAATCGAAAAAAATTGATGGGACACAGATATTAAATAAAGAACATTGTGAAAAAGTAGCAAAATTAGCTGAAAAGTATGGAAAAGTATTTGCTTGTCGTGACGAAGCTCGAGTAGCTGGATATATGCATGATTTTGGAAAATATAGTGATCGTTTTCAGGGGGTGTTAAATGGAACACATAAGTATATTGATCATGCGATATGCGGTGCAGCATTTCTTAACTATATTATACGAAATAAAGATTGGAAACCTTATATTCCAATTATAGAAGCGATAAATGGACATCATGATGGATTGGTTTCTTTTGGTGAACTTAAAACATATTTAGAGGAAAGTATTATGTCAGATAATCCAGTTGTTTTTAATAATAATAAAACAGCAGCGTTGGCAGGAAAATGGGAATATAGGCAGGCGCAGATAGCTTTTCGAAGAGATTTTCCTTATTTTAAAATACCTATATTACAAGAGGAAAAAACAAAAAATAAAAATAATATAGACGAAATGCTAGACACTCGAATGTTATTTTCGTGTTTGGTGGATGCGGATTATACTATTTCATCAGAACATGATCTTAAAAAGCCATCAACGTTTGCACCGCAGAAATGGTTAGATAATTTATATGAATATAAGAAACAAATACAAAAAAAATCGGAGGCTGCAGTTGGTGTTAATGATATAAGAAATCAAATTTTTAGGGAATGTGGGGAGGCAGCAGAAAAAAACAGTGGCATTTTTACATTAACCGCACCAACGGGTACGGGAAAAACATTGGCTTTATTGCATTTTTCGTTACGTCATGCTGTGGCGAAAAAGAAGAAGAAAATTATTGTTGTGTTGCCATTTTTAACTTTGATAGAACAAAGTACCAATATTTATAAAGCAATTATTCCTGAAATTCTTGAAGACCATAGTCAAAACAATTTAGATGATAAACAAAGAGAATTGGCGGAACGATGGGATTCGCCATTTATTATTACAACTTCTGTTAAATTTTTCGAATCTTTATTTAAGCAAAAACCTACAGATTGTCGGAAATTACATAATTTAGTGGATAGTATTATTATATTTGATGAAGCACAAAGTCTTCCAACTGATATTGTGGATTCAACGTTAAAAGCAGTAAAACATTTATGCGACAGATACGGTTGTACAATGGTCTTTTCTACCGCAACGCAACCCAATTTTCGCTTTTTAAAAGGAATAGAATGGGAACCGATAGAAATTATTTCGGATTATTTGCAAATATATAAGAAAATGAAAAGAACGTATGTCGAATGGAGAATAAATGAAAAAACATCGTTAGAAAACATTGCTGATGAAATGATCAAATGTACGAAAGTGTGTGTAATTGTAAATTTGCGTAAGCATGCGAGAAAGTTGTATCATATTTTAAAAAGTAAGACAAAAGAAGAAATTTTTTTGTTGTCAACGGATTTATGTCCGAGTCATCGAAGCAATGTTATAAAAAAAATAAGGGTAAATATAAAGAATAACGTGCCATGTAGAGTCGTTTCAACACAGTGTATTGAAGCAGGAGTTGATCTGGATTTCTCGGTAATGTATCGTGCATTGGCACCGTTAGAAGCAATTATACAGGCGGCAGGTAGATGTAATCGAAATGGATTAGGGGAAGGTAGAATAACAATTTTTGAACCGGACGAAAATGGAAACTTATATCCAGATAAATTTTACCAAAATGCTGCAATGATCGTAAAAGAAATGTTGTCAGAAAAACTAATCGATATTGATGATCCAAAGTATATTTCTATGTATTATGAGAAATTATTTTCTCCTCAATATACAAAGGAAAGGAAAGAGTTAAAAAAATATGTGGAACAAAAAAATTATTTAGGTGTTAGTCAAACCTACCATTTGATTGAAAATTGTGGCTATAAAGTAATAGTACCATATGAAGAACAACGAGAATTATACGAAAAAATTAGAAAAGAAGCCATAGAAAATGGAATTACTGCAAAACTATTAAAAATGGCAGCACCAATTATAGTAAATACATTTGATAAAAACCTTGAGCAATATTGTGAACCCCTTTATTATTGGGATAAGAAAAATAGAGAGCAAACAAAGTCTGATATATTTATTTTGCATAGGCAGTATGAGAACATGTACCTGAAAGATCAGGGTTTAAGGTTTGATGTTAAAGAAAAGAAAAATAATATTGACAAATATATTTTGTAATTTTAATATAAAAATTGATGGATAAATAATTATCCTGACACCATTAAATGGTGAGAATAGAAATAGGATCATTATATATGAAAAGGTCAGGCGGCAAAAATGCCGCCTGACAAGAAAGGAGAAGAATTTTATTTATGGAAGTAGTTGTTGAAGTATGGGGAGATTTTGCGTGTTTTACACCACCATACAGTAAAGTAGAACGCCTGACATATGCGGTTCCGACACCATCTGCATGTAGAGGAATATTATCTTCAATATATAGTAAACCGGTAGAATTTTATTGGCAAATAAATCGAATAGAAATTTTGAAACCGATTCAGTATATTAGTTTTAAGAGAAATGAAGTAAAAGTTACTACCAGTAATAAACCGATTGGTGCAAGGGATGAGCAAACACAACGACAGACTATTGCATTGAAAGATGTAAGATATCGTATTGCAGCATCAATATGTCCAAGACTGGAATTTCAAGGAACCCGAGAACAACTTTATGAACAGGCATTTCGTAGAATTCGAAATGGAAAATGTTTTTTGCAACCATCTTTGGGGCTGCGGGAATTTGTGGCCTATTTTGAAGAGAGCGATGGAAGTCGGAAACCGGAAGATATCAATATGGATATGGGACTGATGACATATGATATTTTTGATTTACATGATTATAAAATAAGAAAAAAAACAAAACCGCAGGTATCGTTATATCATGCGGTTGTAAATCATGGTGTAATAGAGGTTCCATCATTTGATAGTCCAGAAGTCTTGAAGGGAGGCAATGAATGTTAAGAGCACTTTATGATTATGCGATAAAACATGAATTAGTTCTTCCACCAGGTTTTGCATATAAAACTATTAAGGCATATATATCATTAGACAAGAATGGAAAATTTATCGGTATTGTAATGGGAAATGATGAACCTGTGTTATGTCCTGATATTGGAAGTTTAGCTAATGGAAAAGATAAATGTAATATTCTTGTTGAAAAAAAACAGATTGTGATGGGAAATGCAGACAATATAAAAAAGCAATTTTTTTATCAAGTATTGAAAGAGGGGAGTACAACGATTCCTGAGTTTGGTATATGTGAGGATCTCAACTATCAGAAATCAGAAACTAAAAATATAATCGAGGAGATGGAACGATATAAAATAAAAGACGCTGATAGAGTTTCTTTTATGGTTGGAGGGAGAAGAATTGTTGAATTATCAGAGGTAAAAAAATGGTGGGAAGACTATAGGGTTCGTTTTCAAAAGACAGAAGGAAAAGAAAAAGCACGTTGTCTTATTACAGGAGAAAAAATAGTACCCATGGAAACTGTACCTCCAATTACTGGACTAGCTGTAGTAGGAGGACATGCAAGAGGAGATGCTTTGATTTGCTTTGATAAACCAGCTTATCAATCGTATGGAATGAAGAAAAGCACAAATGCACCTGTAGCAGAAGAGGCTATTTTTGCGGTAAAAATGGCACTAGACCGCTTGTTAATAGATGCACCGATACTTGCAAATATGAAATTTGTTCATTGGTATGAGAAACCATTGGAAAAAGATAAGGATCCATTTGAAAGCGATGATTTCCTTGGAAACGATTTTTTGGAGGAGGGGACAGATACAAAATTTGATGATATTTTTACAAATACAAAAGAAACGGAACAGAATGCAAAAAAACAGGCAGATGATTTGGTTACAAGCATTGTTTCTGGGAAAAAAACAGTGGAGTTGAAAAATTATTATACGATACTATTGTTGTCGGGGGTAAATGGACGGGTCATGGTAAGATACTATGAACAGGGCTCTTATGAACTATTACAAAAAAACATATTTTTATGGGAACAACAGTTGGAATTATTAGATATAACAGGAAATCAAAATGTAAAACCGTATAAATTGAATGCTCGTTTATTAAGATTATTGAGCAAACAGAGGTCTGAAAAAAATATATTTGAACGAGTAAAGAAAGAATTGTCAGGAGTGACACAAAACATAATAACGGCTATTATTCATGGAACTCCGTTGCCGGATGTTATAGCAGTTAGAAGTCTAGCATATATAAGGTCACAAATGTTGGAAATAAGTGGAGAAAATGAAAGACAAAAAATTCCGGATGCAATTGCATGTCAATGGTTAAAGGTTTGGTTACTTCGGAAGGATAAGGAGAGCAAAATTATGTCATATTACAATCCAAAACATAAAAGTGTAGCATATCATTGTGGAGCAGCAATGGCAATGCATGCAACAATTCAAAATTATGCAATGGCAGGGGTAAATGCTAATATTGTACAGCGATTTTACGCAAGTGGGAGTCGTACACCGGCACTTGTACTTGCGAAACTTAATGAACTATCAGAATATCATTTTCAAAAAATAAAAAGCGAATGGCTTAAAAATGAATTGAAAATACAGTTGAATGAAATTTATGTTGCGATTGGAGATGTGATACCGGTAACGCTTACTTTAGAAGGACAGGCTTATTTTGCTCTGGGATATCGACAGATGTGTGCAGAATTGCAACACAGGAGAAATGAGCGAATGAAAAAGTAACAAAGTAGAATGAAAGAATAAAGGAGAGAATAAAATGGCAATTAAAAATCGTTATGAATTTATGTATTATGTAGCATGTACAGACTCAAATCCAAATGGTGATCCAGATATGGGCAATACGCCACGTATGGATCCACAGACGATGCAGGGGTATATTTCGGATGTATCGACAAAACGATTGATTCGAAATTATGTCTCCATGGCAAGAGAAGGGGAACCTGGTATGGAAATTATAGTGCAACAGTCTACAAATATGAATAGACAGATTGCACGAGCAAAAAGGGAGTCCGGGGTGGATGATTGTGCTAAAACAAAAGAAGCTGTTTATGCAGGAAGAAAGAAAGCCTGTGAATTATTTTATGATGTGCGTACTTTTGGGGCTGTTATGTCGACAGGACCAAATGCGGGACAGGTAAAGGGACCTGTACAGATTACTTTTGGAAGAAGCATGGATCCAATATTGCCTCTTGATCTATCGATTACACGTATGGCTGTAACAGATAGTGTAAAAGGGAAAGAATTGAAATTGGAAGATTACGTGAAGATGGAAACTGAAAAATCAGCTGATGAGCTACAGACAATCGGAAGAAAACAATTAATCCCATTTGGATTATATGAAATAAGAGGGTTTATCAGTGCAAATTTAGCTGCGGAAACAGGATTTGATGATGAAGATTTACAATTATTATTTGAAGCAATTATGAATATGTATGAACATAATCGGTCATCAAGCAAGGGGGAAATGGAGGTAGTATCTCCACTTATCATATTTAAGCATGTGGGAACAGATTCAGATGAAAAACAAAGAATGCGTCAGGCAAAGCTAGGATGTGCTCCAGCACATAAATTATTTGAATTGGTAAATGTGAAAAAAAGAGAGGATGTTGTTTATCCAAGAAAATACAAAGACTATGATGCACGAATTGATTTGAAACATATTCCAACAGGTGTGGAAGTAGGATTCAAGGAAGATGCATTTAGTGATATTGTATGGGGAAGTTTACCAAAAACAGAGGAATGGTTAAAAAATGAATGACAGAGAATATTTACCTTTAAGTTGGCTGGCTCAAGTAAATTATTGTTCTAGAAGAGCAGCACTTTTACTTAATGAGAGGGTTTGGAATGAGAATGTAGAGACTGCAAAAGGACGCACAGAGCATGAGAGAGTTCATACAAAAAGAATTGAAAAACGCGGAAATTTGGTGAAATTGTATGAATATGAAGTGGTATCTGAAATTTTAGGTATTGTGGGAAAATGTGATTGTATAGAGGCTACAATTAATAAAAATGGATGTAAAATTCCTGCAGTAGAATTTCCGGTTAGCCTTTTGCCAATTGAATACAAACATGGAACGGTAAGAGATGAAATGGAGTATAAGATTCAACTTTGCGCACAGGCAATGTGTTTGGAAGAAATGTATCAGACACGTATTTTTAAAGGAGAATTGTTTTTTATTTCGTCGCACAAAAGAAAGGAAGTGGAATTGGATAAGTCTTTAAGAAATGAAGTTCAAAAAATGGCAATAGAGTTGAGAAAAATAAGAAACAAATTTTTAATACCCAAAGCAGAATATAGCTCTAAATGTGTGAAATGTTCTATGAAAGAATATTGTATGCCAAAAGTGCAAAGATCTGCACGTATGTATTGTGAAGATATGAAAAAAGAGGCAAAAGGACAGAAAATTTTATGAAAAAGTTTTTAAACACGCTTTATATTTTGACATCTGAAAGTTATCTGCATATGAGAAATCAAACCATTGTAGTGGAAATTAACGGGGAAGAAAAAGCATCTATACCAGCACATACGATAGATTCTATAGTATGCTTTGGAAAAAATATAGTTTCTACCCCATTAATAGGATTTTGTGCAGAAAAAGGAATTTCAATCGTGTTTTTATCAGAACATGGTCGATTTTATGGAAGAGTTTGTGGACCAGTCAGTGGTAACGTTTTATTACGAAAAAAGCAGTATGAAAGTCTTAGTGATGAAACATTTGCGGTTCAAACAGTTAAAAATATTTTATATGCAAAAATATGTAATGGAAAATCCGTTCTTATGAGGAGTGCACGTAATCAAAAAAATGATTTATTCAAACAAGATTTATATGTGGCAGCACAGAAATTAAGTGATCTAGCACAAAAACTTGATACTGTGGATAGTATTGATTCTATGAGAGGAATAGAAGGTGCAGCAGCAACTATTTATTTTTCACAATTTGATACGATATTGGATTCAGATGATTTTGTATTTGATATACGAAGTAGGAGACCACCTAAGAATGAGGTCAATGCAATGTTATCATTTGTATATACATTACTTACGAGAGAGATGCAGTCAGCTTTGGAAACCGTAGGACTAGATCCAGCAGCAGGATATTTACATACATTGAGACCTGGTCGTCCATCGTTTGCTCTTGATATGATGGAAGAATTAAGGGCACCATTGTGTGATCGATTTGTTGTGGCACTTTTTCATAAAAAGCAGTTAAAGAAAACTGATTTTGAAACAGACGCTGAGGCAGTTTATTTAAATGATCGTGGGAGAAGAAAGGTTTTAACTGCATGGCAAAAAAGAAAAGAGGAGTCTATTAAGCATCCATTTTTAAGTGAAAATATAGAAATTGGGCTTATTCCATATGCGCAAGCAATGTTGTTTGCGAGAGTTCTTCGAGGAGATTTGGATGAGTACCCACCGTATTTATGGAGGTGAAAAATAATGTTGGTGGTTATTACATATGATGTAAATACAACAAGTGTAAGTGGTGAAAAAAGGTTAAGAACAGTTGCAAAATTATGTGAGCGTTATGGAAATAGAGTACAAAATTCGGTTTTTGAAGTACTTGTAGATGCAGCTCAGCTTACAGTATTAAAATATGAATTGAAAAAAGCAATTAATTCTGAGTTAGATTCTATTAGATTTTATCGATTAGGGAATTCTTATAAAAATAAGATTGATACTTTTGGAAAGAAAAAAAGCATTGAAGTGGGAGAACCTTTGTTGTTATAAATAGTTGCGCGTATGTTTGCCGTACATGAAAATGCGGAGGAACGGCGCAGTAGTTTCTGACAATATAGGAATATTTTATGTTCGAAATATAAATAGTAAACTTATTGCATTGTGCATGATAGACAAAAGTTGAACGCATATGGAAATAAAAATTATAAAAGTGTGCTGTCGCCCCCTTCGCGGGGGCGTGAATAGAAATAGACTTACGGTGAGCCAATTCAGCTTATCAGCAGAGTCGCCCCCTTCGCGGGGGCGTGAATAGAAATATAAGCATCATTGCGGCTATATTTTCCATTTTTGTCGCCCCCTTCGCGGGGGCGTGAATAGAAATTAGTGTATCTACATTCTTTAGCGGAAAAACCGTGTCGCCCCCTTCGCGGGGGCGTGAATAGAAATGATCAAGTTATTTCGATGATTAATGCCAGTGCTGTCGCCCCCTTCGCGGGGGCGTGAATAGAAATATAATCCCCTTGCCAATAATCCATCGACGCAACTTGTCGCCCCCTTCGCGGGGGCGTGAATAGAAATGTATTCCGGCATACTCTCCCATTCGTGGTAATCTGTCGCCCCCTTCGCGGGGGCGTGAATAGAAATAGATCGTCCAATGCCTGCATAAGAGAAATGGTTGTGTCGCCCCCTTCGCGGGGGCGTGAATAGAAATATGAAAATGGATCAACCCTTCTTCATGCGCCTGCGTCGCCCCCTTCGCGGGGGCGTGAATAGAAATTGGTTTTTTGAATCGTGATGGAGGCTGTCCCAGGTCGCCCCCTTCGCGGGGGCGTGAATAGAAATAAACTTCAACTTATTGATAGACTTTTGAAACTCGTCGCCCCCTTTGCGGGGGCGTGAATAGAAATATCTGCTGCAGATCACCAAACAGCTGCTGTCGCTTGTCGCCCCCTTCGCGGGGGCGTGAATAGAAATCGAATATTGGATTCTCAAATACCTCAATGCCGTTTTGTCGCCCCCTTCGCGGGGGCGTGAATAGAAATGTCCATGAACCGGCCATTCCCATATCCCAAGGAGAGTCGCCCCCTTCGCGGGGGCATGAATAGAAATATTAACTGTGGTGCTTTATCTACTCTTACCGTTGTCGCCCCCTTCGCGGGGGCGTGAATAGAAATACGCTCAATCTTCTTTAATTACATTGCTTTTACGTCGCCCTCTTCGCGGGGGCGTGAATAGAAATGTACTGCCTTTCAACAAAGTTACTGTCTTCGATGTCGCCCCCTTCGCGGGGGTGTGAATAGAAATAAGTACAAGAAAAAGTATGTAAGTGGTACATATGTGTCTCCCCATTCATGGGGCACGTATAGATATTTCAACTTTTGTCTAGTATTGATCGTAGGATAGACGTGCTTTCTTCGTGAAAATATGGGCTAAAATTCGAATACTTTAATTGCACATTCTACGAATTAAGAGTAAAATTTTATAAATAGTGAAAAACGGGATGAAACAGGGAGAAAAAATGTTGAAAAAATTAACGCAACAGGCTACGGATCTGATAATACAATCTATCGCCTCAGGTGAAGTTATGGGTGCTAATCTTCTCATAACAAAAGGAAATGAAGAACTGGTCTATGCACAGGCTGGAATGGCGGACCGGGAAGCGGAAAAACCAATCGAACGGAATACTATTTTCCGGTTATATTCCATGACAAAACCGATTACAGCAGTGGCGGCAATGATTCTGATGGAAAGAGGAATGCTTGATCTGTACGAGCCGGTAGCGGATATCCTTCCGGCATTTGCACACCAGAAAGTGGAGCGAGACGGAAAATTGTATACACCGGAGAGGCCGATACTGATGCATGATCTTTTGGCGATGACTTCCGGGCTGGTATATCCGGAGGAACAGACCATGGGTGGACGTGCAGTCACAAAAGTGTTTGAGGAAGCGTGTGCGCGTCTGGAAAGTGATCACCCGGTGAGCACACAGGAAATGGCAGAAAAAATTGCGGCATGTCCACTGGTATTTGCACCTGGGACAAGCTGGCAGTATGTCGGCAAACCAGCAGCAGGCAATGCAGCAGTGGATCGGACTGGAAGGGTATACCTATGCAAATTTTATGCGGAGATGTGTGGCACCTGAATTGCAGCAGGGAATCTGTGTAAAGGGAGAATATGGCTGGCTGGGCGCATATTTTGCAAATCTGCCGGAACAGGATATCACGATCCTTATGGGAGCACAGAAAAAAGATGCAGGCACGTTTTCGCTGACACGCCGGTTGCGAAACCTGTGTCTTTCAAACATTCTGTAAATTACAGGAGGGTAATACATTTGGAACAGAAAAACATGCTTCCGGGACTGACGCGGGAGGCCGAAGAACAAAAACTGCAGGAGATTATCGGGATTGCACAGCAAAATCTTGAACGCGCCAGAGCAGATATACGGAAAGTGAACGAGGATCTGGAAGACCTGCTGGACGTGTATGAGGCACAGGATAAGGAAGGCCTGGCGTTGTGGAATAATGCAACCGCGCGTCTGAAGGAAAATGAGTATGATCTGGTGCGTTATGAGAAAGCGCGCAGGAAACCGTATTTTGGACGAATTGATTTCAAAGATCCGAATGTAAAAGGGGACGAGTCTTACTATATCGGAAGAGTGGGAATTGCAAAAAATAACTTGGAACCGGTCGTATTGGACTGGAGAGCACCGATTGCATCGGTATATTATGAGAGTGGTCTGGGACCATGTCAGTATACCGTCAGTTCGGAGGGAACCTTTACGATTGACCTGAAACGGAAACGCACGTATGAGATTGAAAATGATCATCTGAAAGATTTTTTTGATTCCGATGTGGTGGCAAATGATGAACTTCTGACAAAGTATCTGGCGAAAAACAAGAAGGCGGTGCTCGGTGAGATCATTGCAACGATTCAGAAAGAACAGAATCTGATTATCCGGCGTTCTCCAAAGACCAATATCATTGTACAGGGTGTAGCCGGTTCGGGAAAGACAACCGTCGCCATGCACCGTATTTCCTATATTTTATACAATTACAGCGATGATTTCCGGCCGGAAGATTTCTATATTATAGGGAGCAACCGGATACTCTTGAATTACATTACGGGGGTATTGCCGGAACTGGATGTGTATGGCATCCGGCAGATGACGATGGAACAGCTGTTCATCCGTCTGTTGTATGAGGATTGGGATGAACGGAAATATCGTTTTCACCTCCTGGAAAAAGATGATGAAAAGAATGCGCAGAAAGGAAACCGTGAGTGGTTTCATGATCTGGAATTATATTGTGCAGCTTATGAACAGAGGGAAATTTCACACGAGGAAGTTTATCTGGAAAACACAAAGACACTTCTGGTCGGGCATGTGCTGATCAATACTTATCTGCGGGAACATCCGGATCTTTCCATGCAGAGCAAAATTCTTATGCTCAACGAGGTTTTATATTCCAAATACGAAAACGAAGTTCTGGGAAAACAAATATCCTATCCGGCAAAAGTAAAAAAGGCACTGGATAAGAAATATGCTTCTTTTTTTGGAGATGGAAAATGGAAGACATCTATTTACGATTTTTACCGGGAATTCTTACAGGTGCAGGCAGTTGCCGGGAAAGAAGTAGATATACCAGAAACTTCTTTTGATGTATACGATCTTGCAGCACTTGCCTATATTTACAAGCGGATCAAGGAAACTGATCCGGTGCGGGAGGCCAGTCATGTGGTCATCGATGAGGCACAGGATTTTGGAATGATGGCATATTGCTGTCTGCACTATTGTCTGCGGGGATGCACATACACGATCATGGGGGATACCTCCCAGAACATACATTTCCGGTATGGGCTAAATGACTGGGAGGAATTGCGGAAACTGGTGCTGACCGGCACGTATGATGCGTTTGGGCTGTTGCGGAAAAGTTACCGGAATACGGTGGAAATTTCCGAATTTGCAAATGATATTTTGCGGCATGGAGATTTTGCTGTGTATCCGGTGGAGCCGATTATCCGGCATGGAGCAGCCGTGCGGGTGGAGAAACAGCCGGATGCAACAGCGCTTTTAGAAGAGACGGTACACACGATCCGGAAGTGGCAGCAAGATGGATATGAAACGATTGCGGTGATCTGTCGTGAGGAAAAAGAGGCAGCAGAGCTGGCGGAACAGTTGAAATCTTATATGGAGATTGTGGACTGTAACCCGGGGACTACGGAATTTGGAGACGGTGTTATGGTGCTTTCGGTTGCCTACACGAAAGGACTGGAGTTTGATGCGGTTCTTTTGTATGATCCGACGCAGAAAAAATATCCGGCAGATAACGGACATGTGAAACTTTTGTATGTTGCGGCAACCCGCGCGCTGCATGAGCTTGTGGTGTTGTATCACGGAAATCTGAGCAGAATTCTGACAGATCCGGTTTCAAAAGAGAAAAAGCAGAAAGTGTTTGCAGCAGAAACACTGACCAAGGCAAAGGAATATGAAAAGAAAACCTTTACGCAAAAAGAAATAGAGCAGCAGCGACGGACGGAGGCAGATAAGGAACGCAATGCGCGAAGTTATATCGGTCCGGAACGGATCGAGGTGTCTGCACCGAAGGAAGAGGAACCTGACATCCATCCGGTTTCAGAGAAGTCAGTACCCAAGAAAGAGAAACCTGTCATCCATCCGGTTTCAGAGAAGTCTGTACCCGAGAAAGAGAAATCTGACATCCATCCGGTTTCAAAGGTGTCGAAGGCCCCAGAGATTGCGCAGATCAATCCGTCTCCTTATGCATTTGGGGATCTGCCGGATAACCGGTTGCTACCGGTACGTGGACATTCCCGCATGAATTATACGGTGAAATGGGCCAAAAAAACGAAAAAGCATATAGACATTGCAAGTATGGCAGGAATTCTTCGGCTGACACCGATGACACCCGAGGTGATAAGGGTAAGTTTCGTCAAAGGTGTGACGACAGAAATCAAGGATACCTACTGGAAACCGGAGGCAACGGATGTTTTTTCGTGGAGTGTCAGAGAGTCAAAGACGGCATTAAAAGTTTCCACGGAAAAAGTCAGTGCTGTGATTGATAAAAAAACAGGTGCCATACAATTTGAAACAGCAGATGGGACGGTACTGTTAAAGGAACGCTCCGTGGAACCGCGCCTGATTATGGATCAGCAGACCTGGGAATTTTTTGAATGGGATTCTTCGGAAAAGATTAATGCAAAGGGAATTCTTTCTACGGATCTGCTCGTGCTGCGTGCAAAGGCAAAGTATATTTCTTTTGGAGGAAAGCCTATGCGGATGCCTCTTGTTTTATCCAGGAAGGGGTATGGGCTTGGGATAGCGGCTAAAGAAACCGTTTTGCTCTGTAATATCAAAACCTATGGGCCTTACATCAGTACACTGGGCGAGGATCAGATCGACTATTATTTTATTTACGGGGAGACGAATGAAGAAACAATTTCCATGTACAAAAAACTAACTTTATAGACTTGTTCTTTTCCATATTTTCTTATTGAAAAACTTTCTCTTTTAGTAATTTACGTGTATAATTAAGAAAAATTATCAATAACACAAAAGAAAGAATGCAAAGGATAAGACAATATGACATTAAAAGAATTGGAAATCGGGAAAAGTGCAGTCATTAAAACCGTAGGCGGCGAGGGTGCGCTTCGGCAGCATTTCCTGGATATGGGAGTGATTCCGGGAGCGGAAGTGACGGTGATTAAGTTTGCTCCAATGGGCGACCCGATGGAACTGCAGATCCATGGGTATGAGCTGACTCTTCGGCTGGCAGATGCAGATCAGATTACAATTGAGCAGATTTCTTCCCGTACCAGAAAGCATGAAGGAGCCAGAAACATTAATCAGTCGGTTCATCCGGGACTGGGCGAAGAAGGAAAGTATCATGTAAAAGGGGATGGAAACCCTTTGCCGGAAAAGACGAGGCTTACATATGCGCTGGTGGGAAATCAGAATTGTGGAAAGACGACGCTGTTTAACCAGCTGACCGGTTCAAACCAGCATATCGGAAACTTTCCGGGGGTTACGGTTGACCGCAAGGATGGACCGATCAAAGGACACCCAGACACTTTGGTGACAGATCTGCCGGGAATCTATTCGATGTCCCCTTACAGCAGTGAGGAGATTGTTTCAAGAAATTTTGTGCTGGAGGATAAACCAAAGGCGATCATCAATATTATTGATGCAACCAATATCGAGCGGAATCTGTATTTGACGATGCAGCTGCTGGAAATGGATATCCCGATGGTTGTGGCACTCAATATGATGGATGAGATGACCGGAAATTCAGGATCGGTGGATGTAAACGGGATGGAAGCGATGCTGGGTGTGCCGGTGGTCCCGATTTCTGCTGCAAAAAATGAGGGAGTGGATGAACTGGTAAGGCATGCACTGCATATCGCAAAATATCAGGAGCGGCCGGGACGACAGGATTTCTGTAGTGAAAATGAGTTTGGTGGAGCCGTGCACCGCTGTATTCATGCAGTCAGCCATCTGATCGAGGATCACGCAGAGCATGCGGGAATTCCTTTGCGTTTTGCAGCTTCTAAGATCATTGAAGGGGATCATCTGATTCTGCAGAAACTGGAACTGGACGAGAATGAGCACGAAGCAATGGAACATCTGATTGTACAGATGGAAAAAGAGCGTGGGCTCGATCGCAGTGCGGCGATTGCGGATATGCGTTTTAATTTCATCGAAAAGGTGTGCGAGAAAACGGTAGTAAAGCCGAAGGCAAGCCGGGAGCGCATCCGCAGTGAGAAAATTGATCGGATTCTGACCGGAAAATATACAGCAATTCCATGTTTTATTGGTATTATGCTGTTGGTGTTCTTCCTTACGTTCCATGTGATCGGCGCTTTTTTACAGAACCTGCTTGCCATGGGGATTGACGCACTGTCTAATGTGACAGACCGTGCGCTGACGGCAGCGGGCGTCAATGAAGTGCTTCACGGACTGATCATTGACGGTATTTTTGCCGGAGTCGGAAGTGTACTGAGTTTCCTGCCAATTATCGTAACATTATTTTTCTTTCTGTCATTGATGGAAGACAGTGGTTACATTGCGCGAGTTGCATTTTTTATGGATAAACTTCTGCGAAAAATCGGACTTTCCGGACGAAGCATTGTACCGATGCTCATCGGATTTGGATGTACAGTTCCGGCGGTGATGTCGACCCGCACGCTGCCGAGTGAGAGAGACCGGAAGATGACGATTTTGCTGACTCCGTTTATGAGCTGTTCGGCAAAACTGCCGATTTATGCATTTTTTACCAGCGCATTTTTCCCGGAGTATGGAGCACTCGTGATGTGTGCTTTGTATCTGACCGGAATTGTGATTGGAATCCTGGTTGCGTTGTTGTATCGGAAAACACTGTTCCGTGGAGATGCGGTTCCGTTTGTCATGGAGCTGCCAAATTATCGTCTGCCGGGGCTGAAAAATGTTATGCAGCTTTTGTGGGAGAAAGCAAAAGATTTCCTGCAGAAAGCATTTACCGTTATTTTTGTAGCAACGATCTGTATCTGGTTCTTACAGAAGTTTGATTTGCATTTTAATCTGGTGGCAGATTCTAAAGACAGTATTCTTGCGATGATTTCAAACTGCCTGGTTCCAATTTTTGCACCGCTTGGACTGGGAGACTGGAGGATCTGTACTTCATTGATCAGCGGCGTTATGGCAAAGGAGAGCGTGATCTCAACTCTGGAAATTTTATTTGGAGGAGCAGTAAAGGATGCATTGACACCGGTAGCGGCAGCTTCCCTTCTGGTATTTAGTCTGTTGTACACGCCGTGTATTGCAGCAATTGCTTCCATTCGCCGGGAACTTGGACGAAAATGGGCAGTAGGCATGGTGATCTGGCAGTGTATGATCGCCTGGGTTGCAGCATTTGCGGTAAGGTGGCTGATGGTTTTATTTATGAGATAATGAAAATAGAGCAGAAAGTACTTGAAGGAATCGGAAAGATAGAATAAAATAATAACAAAAAAGGATTATTTATTTATGCTCAGACAAATGTGGAAAAAGAGAGTTTGTTTTGTTCTGGCTGTGATTCTGGCAGCGCTTGCTGTGACACCGGTTGAAATGGATCATGCGGATGCGGCAATGGTGCATTCCGTTACAGCACTGATGACAGGAAATCTGGTAAATAAGTCCAATGCCGATAAACTGACTTACAGACAGATGGAGACAAGCGCCTATGAGAGAAAACTGATTTCAAAAAGTGTGTATAATTACACGATGCAGCAGGTCCCGGCATTGTATGAGGGCAGGAACGTCATTAATGTGTCCGGTATGACTGGAAAGGCAAATACCAGTTATGTGGATGATGATGGCATTGGGGAAAATGTTTCATTTGTAAAATTCCAGTGTACAAAGACCGGCAAATATCAGTTTACGGAAAGCGATTTTAAAGGAAAATCCAAAAACGAAGTCATTTATAATGATAATAACTATCTTATGTTCCTTCCGAAAGAGTTAAAAAACGGGTATGAGATTTATGACCCGTGGAACAGTACTTATTATCAGTTTCTTTCGAGAAACTTTGCGAGTGGATATGGGAAAATATGGTATGATGTCAAGGCATCCAAAAAACTTACAAGAAGTGCAAATCGCGCGATAAAGAATTCCGCGGGGTATACAGCGTCCATTCAGAGAGAATTGCAGAAGAAAAAAGATACAATTTCCAGATATCGTATGGAAACGGAAACGAATACCTACCGGTTAAAGAAAGGAAATACATATCTGCTTGTGATTTTTACTCCGGATTCTTTCCGTTTCCGGAAAAAAATTACAAAAGAAAATAATTATTATAAGGAACAGTATCTTTCCGATATTCCGTGGTCGTTCGATCTGAAAATTACTTATATGGATGAAAAAGCAGATTAGCAAAATTACCCTATTGTATTAGAAATCAGAACGTGGTACAATGCATAAGAATAGAAAAAAGCATTGACGGAACAAGTAGTGAAATTGAAACATACAGAGAGAACGGTAGATGGTGTGAGCCGTTTATGGAAAGATTTCATGAAGACCACTCCTGAGCTGTGCGCGAAAGAAGCGTCACCGTGTAGCTGCGTTATAAGCCAAAGAGTAAAAGAATTAAGGTGGAACCGTGTATAAAGCACCCTTAGATATGTCATGCATATCCGGGGTGCTTTTTTATTTCCATACCAAAAGAAGGAGAGTTAACGTAAAATGGTAAACTTTAAGGAAAATGAAGAATTAAAAACACTGAATCATTCCTGTGCACACCTGATGGCACAGGCAATCAAGCATCTGTACCCACAGGCAAAATTCTGGGTTGGACCGGTTGTTGCAGAGGGATTTTACTATGATGTAGATCTTGGGGAAGATGTAATCCGTGATGAGGATATCGAAAAGATCGAAAAAGAGATGAAAAAGATTGCAAAATCCGGAAAGAAAATCATGCGACGTGAAGTTTCTAAGGCAGAGGCTATGGAGATGTTCCAGAATGATGAGTATAAACTGGATCTGATCTCCGATCTTGAAGATGGAAATATTACCGTATATGATCAGGGCGATTTTACGGATCTGTGCCGTGGACCGCACGTAGACAATGTAAAACTTTGCAGAAACTTCAAGCTGATCCGTCACTCTGGTGCATACTGGAAAGGTGACAGCAAAAACAAAGTGCTGCAGAGAATTTATGGTGTATGTTTCCCGACCGCAGAGGAGCTGGAGGCACACCTTAAGCTTTTAGAGGAAGCAAAGGAAAGAGATCACAGAAAAATCGGAAAGGACATGAACCTGTTTATGGTTGATGATCTGGTTGGCCGTGGACTTCCGATGTTCCTTCCGAAGGGATATGTGATCTGGCAGGAGCTGGAGAACTATATCAAGAACAAGGAAAGAAAGCTGGGCTATCTGCATGTTATGACTCCTTGTGTCGGTACCGTAAATCTGTACAAGACATCCGGTCACTGGGATCACTACAAAGAAAACATGTTCCCACCAATGGAGATGGAGGGAGAGTCTTTCGTTCTTCGTCCGATGAACTGCCCGCATCATATGATGATCTATGCAAACAGAAGACATTCCTATAAGGATCTGCCGATCCGTATCGGTGAGATCGCACATGATTTCCGTTACGAATCCAGCGGAACGTTAAAGGGTATCGAGCGAGGCAGACATTTCTGTCAGAACGATGCGCATCTGTTTGTAACACCAGAGCAGATTGAGGATGAGTTTACCAAGGTTGTAGACTTGATTTTCAGTACCTACAAGGATTTCGGAATTACCAATTACCGTTGTGTACTGTCTCTGCGTGATCCGGCAAACAAAGAAAAGTATCATGATGATGATGCTATGTGGAACAAGGCAGAGGATGCACTCCGCACGGTATTGAATGATCTGAAAATTGATTATACAGAGGAAATTGGAGAGGCTGCTTTCTATGGACCAAAGCTGGATGTAAACGTACAGCCTGCAGTCGGCAATGAGATCACACTTTCTACCTGCCAGCTTGATTTCTGCCTCCCGGCAAAATTCAATCTGTCTTATGTAGACCGCGATGGCGAGAAGAAGACACCGGTTGTGCTGCATCGTGCAATCCTTGGTTCCCTCGACCGTTTCATGGCATATATCCTTGAGGAGACCAAGGGAAATCTGCCGACATGGCTGGCTCCGGTTCAGGTTCGTGTGATGCCGGTTAAGACAGACAACGAGGAACTGACTGCTTATGCAAAGGAAATCTGCGATGCCTTAGAGGCAAAGGATGTCCGTGTAGAACTCGATGACAGATCCGAGAAGCTTGGCTATCGTATGCGTGAAGGACAGGTGCAGAAGGTGCCGTATCTTCTGGTTGTCGGCTTCAATGAGAAAGAAGACAGAACCGTATCCTTCCGTCTGCATGGAGAAAAAGATACCACAGTTCTTCCACTGGATGAGTTTGTGGAGAAGCTTGAGAATGAGATCAAAAATAAGCTGAGAACTCATATCGGGGCTGAAAAATAAATAAAAGCCGATTTGAAACAGTAAAAAATGCGCGCAGCAAAAAGTGGTGCCCCCCTTTTGCTGCGCGCTTTTTTGCAGGAAAATATATTTTTACTTTCATGTTAGAAAGTCGTTGTATTCTGTTCAGAAACTTCCAACTTCCGGATCAACTGGAATTCATGTATAACCATTGCCAGTCCAACTGCAAAAGATAACACATCCGCAACCGGACTCGCATAAAGAATTCCCTTAATTCCCCAGAAACGCGGGAAAAGCAAAAGCAGAGGAAGCAGGAATAAAATCTGTCTTGTCAGAGAAAGAAACGTTCCCTTATATGCTTTTCCGATCGAACTGAAAAACGTCGAGGAAATCGGCTGCATAAAATTAAGCCATGTAAACAGCAGGAAAATCCGGAAATAGTTTACGCCGAAATCAAAATATTCTTTGCTTCCGCTGCCAAACAGACCGAGGATCTGTCGCGGAAAAATCTGAAACAGCAGAAAGGATACAATGGATACAATGGCACCGACCGTAATCGCCAGAAGATACGATTCCTTTACCCGGTTGTACTGTTTCGCACCATAGTTAAAACTCTGGATCGGCTGGCTGCCCTGTGACAGGCCGATAATCACGGAAAAGTAAAGCTGGTTGACTTTCATGACAATTCCGGAACAGGCAATCGGAATTGACTCTCCGTAAACGGACTGTGCACCGTAATGCTTTAGCAGGTTGTTCATCGTAATCTGCACGATCATCATGGCAACCTGGTTGATGGCAGAAGCCATGCCAAGTGAGCAGATCTGTGCCAGATGGGAAGCATTCGGCCGGAAATGCTCGGAGTGCAGGGTTACTGTGCGGTAGTGTGACAGATAGCAGACCGCAATAATCGCAGAGATGACCTGACCGATCACGGTTGCCGCTGCAGCACCGTACATGCCCCAGTGGAATCCCAGAACAAACACGGCATCCAATACAATGTTGATGACGGCGCCGGAAATGTTTACAAACATCGCCATCTTCGGGCTGCCGTCTGCACGGATTAAGTGTCCACTTCCGATCGTAAGAATTAAAAAAGGAAAACCGATCGCCGTCACACGGACGTATTGTCGGGCAAGCGGGAGAACATCTGCAGGGGAACCAAATCCGACCAGCAGAGGATTCAAAAATAATTCGGTTATGGCAAAAAGAAGGATGCCAACGGTAAGAAGCATTGTGATGGCGTTTCCGACAAAATAGGGAGCTCTTTCTTTTTTGCCGGCACCCATGTGAAGGTTGAAGCTTGCCGCACCGCCGATTCCAAACAGAAGTCCAAGTCCTGTGCACATCATGGCAAGTGGGAATGCAATGTTGGTAGCGGCATTGCCGAGTGTGCCGACCGCATTTCCGATAAAAAGCTGGTCTGCAATGTTGTATACCGCACTGACAAGCATGGCGATAATGCTCGGTACGGAAAAGCGCAGAATCAGCGAAGAAATTTTGTCCACGGCAAGTGGATTTTGTTGTTCTGAAGTCATATGTTTCGCCCTTTCTTATGTTAATATCTGTATTTGCTTTTATATGGCAAACTTATATTATTATAGCTTTTTTCCTGTTTTTTTTCAATGAAGCCGGGCAGCAGAAAAATAAAATGGAAATTTTTGTAATTTTGAAACTTTTATGCGTGATGAATGGTCTAATAGATAGAAACAAAAAACAAGGAGGAACATAAAATGAGTAAACTTAGTAGTGTATTAAAAAAGACAGGTATTGCAGTAGCTGCTGCGGCAATGCTGGTGACAATGGGAGCAGGAACGGTGGTTACACAGGCAAAAACAAGTCTGCCGGTTTATAAAGTATCGCTGGCAAAGAAGTATACCGATCACCAGAAAGACAAACGGATGGAAGCCAGTGTAAAGATTCCGAAAGTGAAAATTACAGGTACAGACGGAAAAGTCATGAAAAGCGAAAGTGAAAAACTGAATGCTGCAATATCCAGTTATCAGAATAAATTTATCAAAGATTATAAAAAAGATGTGGCAGACGTAAAGAAGGGGGAGAAGGGAAACGAGAGCCTTACTTCCGGATATAAGGTTGTAACCGACAACGACAAGATGTTTTGCCTGCGGATTGATACGGTAATTGCTATGGGCGGCTCCCAGAGTTATGCAAAGATTTTCAGTGTGGATAAAAAATCCGGAAAACAAATCACTCTGAAAAATCTGTTCAAAAAAGGAAGCGGCTATATTGACCGGATTTCCGACAATATCAAAGAACAGATGCGGGCACAGATGAAAGAGAATGCAGATGTTACCTATTTTGTGGACGATGAAAACAATAAGTTCAATTTCAAGTCCATCAGCAATAAGACGAATTTCTATGTCAATGAGAAGGGAAAACTTACCTTTGTATTTGACAAGTATGAAGTAGCACCGGGATATATGGGAATGGTCGAATTTTCCATTCCGACAGGTGAGATTGTAGATATGGTTACAAACGGATATCTGAAATAAAAGGCATATAGAAAAAATGGCTCTGTGGGCAAATCCCACAGAGTCATTTTTTCTATTTGGTGCAAATGAAGAGGATGCAATTTCTGATTTTTATGGTATACTGTCTGTAGAAAATAAAATGACGTGAGAGTATACCTATGAAAAACAGGACAGGTCAAAGGCTTAAATATGTTGGAATATGCAGGTGTAGGGGATTGAAGCATGCAGTTCGTGTTGACTAATTTGTATAACAGCTGATAAAATGATTGGGAAAATTACGGTATCTGATTCATTCATCTGCAGAGCATTTGGTGAAAAAGATACGACGGTAATTGTGTTGAACAATTTTAATATAAATGAATAAAAACTCTGACGGCAAGGATGATCCGAGCAGGAATAGTTAAGAAATAAGGATTTACAGAACCATCTTTCTGACAGATTGCCCGAAAGATGGTTTTTTGCGTTGAAAATAACAGGAGGATAGCATGTTAAAGGTAGCAGTATACGGAAAGGGCGGTATTGGAAAATCCACAGTGACTTCCAATCTTGCAGCAGCTTTTGCAAATATGGGAAAACGTGTCATTCAGATCGGATGCGATCCGAAAGCGGATTCCACCATTAATTTACTTGGTGGTGAGCCACTTCGTCCGGTAATGAATTATATGAGGGAAGAGGACGAGGAGCCGGATGAGCTGGCGCAGATTTCAAAGGAAGGCTATGGAGGAATCCTCTGCATTGAGACGGGCGGACCGACACCGGGACTTGGCTGTGCGGGGCGTGGAATTATTGCGACTTTTCAGCTTCTTGAAGATATGGAACTATTCGAACATTATAAACCCGATGTGGTTTTGTATGATGTATTAGGTGATGTTGTGTGCGGTGGATTTGCAGCACCGATTCGTGAGGGATATGCGGATAAGGTTCTGATCGTTACATCCGGTGAAAAAATGGCACTGTATGCTGCCAACAATATTTCCAGTGCAGTCAGAAATTTTGAGGATCGCAGTTATGCCCGGGTATTTGGCATCGTGTTAAATCACAGAAATGTGGAAAATGAGAAAGAAAAAGTACAGGCATTTTCAGAAAAGATCGGGGTGCCGATTGTGGGAGAAGTGCCGCGAAGTAATGAAATTATTCACTGGGAAGAGCAGGGAAAGACTGTGATCGAAGGAGATCCGGCTTCTGAAATCAGCAGATGTTTCTTTGATCTTGCCACATTGTTATGGAAAGAAGAGGAAAACGCATGAGACAGGAAGCATATTTTTGTACGGTAAAAGAGCTGGATGAGCTTGGAAAAAATAACATTCCCAGACAGCTTATTTCCCATACACATCTGATCTACAGTTCCCCTGCAACGCTGGCATTCAATTCTCCGGGAGCAGAAGGATTTGGTGTCAAACGTGCAGGTCTGGCGGTTCCGGATTCTGTTATGTTGATCGTGTCTCCGGGATGCTGTGGCCGCAATACCTCGGTGCTTAGTTCGATGCGGGCCTATCAGGACCGTTTTTATTATCTGTTGATGGATGAGACAGATATTGTGACCGGAAGGCACCTGAAAAAGATCCCTAAGGCAGTAGCGGAAATATGCGAAGGACTTAAGAAAAAGCCGTCTGTTGTGATGATATGTATTACCTGTGTGGATGCGCTGCTTGGCACGGATATGGAGCGTGTCTGTCACAAGGCAGAGGAATATGCAGGGGTTCCGGTAAGGCCATGTTATATGTATGCACTGACCAGAGAGGGCAGAAAACCACCGATGGTGCATGTGCGGCAGTCCGTTTATTCGTTGCTGGAACCGAAAAAGAAAAAAGGAAACGTGGTGAATTTACTGGGATATTTTTCACCGCTTACGGATGACTGTGAGCTGTATGATCTGCTTCATGGGGCAGGAGTAAAAACAATCCATGAGATTTCCAGGTGCAAGGATTATGCACAGTATCAGACCATGTCGGAAGCAAATTTTAATCTGGTACTGCATCCGGAAGCGCGCTTTGCGGCAGAGGATTTTCATGACCGGCTGAAAATTCCATATATCGAGCTGCGCAGATTATATCAGATCGATAAAATTGCCAGTCAGTATCGTGCTCTTGCCGCTGCACTGGGTGTGGAATTTGAGGATGAAATACCGCGTAAGGCAGCAGAGGAGGCGGTAGAAAAATTCAGGAAAATACATCCGGATGCAGTATTTGCCGTCGGAGAATGGATGAACGGAGATCCGTTCGAACTGGCACTTGCATTGGTACACTATGGATTTCGTGTGTCGGAGATTTATGGAACATTATCCGGTGAAAACTTTGTCTATGTAAAACAACTGGCAAAAATCAGTCCGGATACGAAAGTTTTTTCCAATCTGGAACCGACCATGCTGTATTATGACAAAAGTCAGTCCGGCGTCAATATGACCATAGGAAAAGATGCCGGCTATTATCATAAAGAATGTTCCAATGTGCTCTGGAATGAAGAACGGCAGCCATACGGTTATGCCGGTGTGCGCAGACTGTTTGAGGCATTGGCGGAGGTATAACACAATGAGAGGACTGAGAAAATATCTGACACCATTTGCACCGGATCAGTCAGGTGCGGTGTCTGTATTATATGAATTTGGCGGTATTATCGTCATTTGCGATGCCGGTGGTTGTACCGGAAATATCTGTGGATTTGATGAGCCGCGGTGGTTTGAGAGCAAAAGCGCACTGTTTAGTGCAGGGCTTCGCGATATGGATGCAATTCTCGGCCGTGATGACAGGCTGGTGGCAAAGCTTGCAGATGCCGTGACAAAACTGGATGCAAAGTTTGCAGCGATTATCGGGACGCCGGTTCCGGCCGTTATCGGAACGGATTACCATGCCTTAAAGCGTATGGCGGAGAAAAAAGTGGATCTGCCGATTCTGACTGTGGATACGGATGGAATGGAATTGTATGACAAGGGGGAAGAAAAAGCCTGGAAGGAACTGTTTTTGGTATTTGCAGGTGAAAAAGAAGACGTGATTTTGGGCAGAATCGGGATACTTGGCATGACACCACAGGATATCAGTGATCTGCGTGCAGCAGACCGTATCCGGGAGCGTTTTGCGGCAGAAGGAAAAACTGCTGTCTGCTTTGGAATGGGAAATGGACTTGATGATGTAAAATCGGTTTCCAATGTGGAAAAAAATATCGTGGTATCGCCGGCCGCTTTAGAGGCAGCGAAATATCTGGAACGAACATATGGAACACCGTACGAGACAGGCTATCCGCTGGTGGATGAACTGGTTTACGATATGGATTATCATGGGAAAAAGGTACTTATTGTACAGCAGCAGGTGATCGGATCTGCAATCCGGGAAGAGATACAAAAAAAAGCAAAGGATGCACAGGTGACAGTTGCAAGCTGGTTTATGATAAAGCCAGAGCTTTGCAGTGACACAGATCTGCATCTGCGGGATGAAGAAGATTATATAAGGCTGGTGGAAAACATGGAATATGATGTGATTTACGCGGATCCATGTATGAAGCGTATGACACCGGAATTTGCCGGAATCTTTGTGGATACGATACATTTTGCGGTGTCGGGGCATCTTGCAGAGATGAGATAACAGTTGCCGGTTGTCTTGTAAGATGTGACCCGCAATAAGGGAGTGTACGATTGGAGAAAAGTGTGTATAAAAATGAGATGACCTGGCGCATCCGGGTATACGGTATCGTTCAGGGTGTTGGTTTCCGGCCAACGGTAAGCCGCCATGCGACAAACCATGGAATTTACGGAACTGTTTGCAATAAAGGACCCTATGTGGAAATTTATGCACAGGGGACAAAAGAACAGATCGAAGGATTTTTAAACAGTCTGAAAGAACATCCACCGAAGCGTGCGGCTGTTTTGAAGATAAATACAGAGAATATCACTGCAGATACAACAGAACAGTTTGAACATTTTGACATTATCGAAAGTGAAAAAACAAAAGGGGAAATCTTTATTTCCCCGGATATTGCAATCTGCGATGAGTGCAAGGCAGAAATGTTTGACCCGAAAGACAGACGGTATCTGCATCCGTTTATCAACTGCACCTGCTGTGGACCAAGGCTTACGATTCTGGATGCTCTGCCGTATGACAGGGAACGCACAAGTATGAAAGAGTTTCCGATGTGCCCGGACTGTGCAAAAGAATACACGGATGAGAAAACCAGGCGGTATGACGCGCAGCCGGTGTGCTGCAACCAATGTGGACCACAGGTGTATCTGATCGGCAGACCCGAGCGGGGACGTGCCGCAATTACATATACACGCCGGCTTATTCGTGAAGGCAAAATTGTAGCAATCAAGGGAATCGGAGGGTTTCATCTGTGCTGTGATGCTACAAATGAAGAAGTGGTCTGCCGTCTTAGAACATTAAAAAACCGCCCGGCCAAGCCCTTTGCAGTTATGGCAAAAGATGAATCGGTTGTAAAACGGGAATGTGTGGTGACGCCGGAGCAGGAGGCGATTCTTACCGGACATCAGAAACCGATTCTGTTACTGGACAGACGAAGCGATGGCGGGCTGGCATCTTCGGTGGCACCGAACAATCCAAAAGTTGGTGTGATGCTTCCATATGCACCGGTGCAGTTATTGATTTTTCAGTATGATGATGGTATCGAGATGCCGGATCTTCTGGTGATGACCAGTGGAAATACTTCCGGTGCACCGATCTGTCGTGAGGATGAGGAAGCTGTTGCCGAATTATCCCACTTGTGTGATGCGATGCTGTCACATAACCGCAAAATCAGGATACGGGCAGATGATACGGTGATGGATTTTTACAGAAATGAACCGTACATGATCCGGCGTTCCAGAGGCTATGCACCGCTGCCGTTTATGACAAAAGCAGACTGGAAAGGACAGGTGCTCGCGGTTGGCGGGGAATTGAAAAATACCTTTTGCATAGGTGTGGACAACAGGTTTTATCCGTCACCATATGTGGGAGATCTGGAGGACTTAAGAACGGTAAAGGCATTGCAGGAGACAATACACCGGTTTCAGACATTGCTGGAAGTAAAGCCACAGGCTGTGGTCTGTGATCTGCACCCAAAATACAATTCTACGGTTGTAGCGGAAGAACTTGGATATCCGGTGATAAGAGTGCAGCATCATTATGCACACATATTATCGTGTATGACAGAAAATGACTGTCATGATCCGGTCATCGGAGTCGCTTTTGACGGAACCGGATATGGAACGGATGGCACGATCTGGGGCGGAGAGATCCTGCTGGCGGATTATGGGAATTTTACAAGATTCGGAAGTATTACCCCGTTTTTACAGATGGGGGGCGATGCTTCTGCAAAAGAGGGCTGGCGTATTGCGGTCTCTATGATTTACGGATATACGAAAGATCGCAAAAGGGCATGGGAGATCATGGAAACACTGGGTCTTTGCAGCGAACAGGAAAGCAGGGTACAGTTCACCATGGCAGACCGGAAGATCAATGCGGTGGCTTCAACCAGTGCAGGACGGCTTTTTGATGCCGTCAGTGCGATACTCGGGATCAGGCGCAGGTCAGGATTTGAAGGGGAAGCATCGACGGCATTGCAGTTTGCAGCAGAGGCATACGAGCAGCAGAACCTCTCAAATATCTCACAGGAGCAAAAGGAAAATAAGGATATACTGCTGCATGAAACAAAAGAGCGTTTCGTTTTAAATACACAGATGTTGGTGCAGCAGATTACAGAAGCAAAAATGCGGGGCGAAGACACCGGGATGCTGGCATATCGGTTTCATCAGGTACTGGCAGAAATGATTACAGCTGCCTGTATCAAAGCAAAAGAAAGCAGTGGCAGGGATAAAGTTGCCTTAAGCGGTGGCGTATTCCAAAACCGGTTACTGCTGCGTCTGACAGAAGAACGACTGTTACAGGAAGGATTCGAAGTGCTGCGGCACCGTATGATTCCGCCGAATGACGGAGGAATTGCAATCGGACAGGCAGCATATGGGATGTATCAATTACAGAAATAGGAGGATAAAAAGATGTGTGTAGGTTTATCAGCTAAGGTAGTAAAAATCAGTAATGGCACGGCGGTCATTGATGCAGGCGGTGCCAAAAGAGAGGTTTCTTCCCAGCTTCTGGAAGATCTGGAGCCGGGAGATTATGTTATGGTGCATGCAGGTGTAGCAATTGCAAAAATCACCGATGAGGACGACAGTGAAACCGAGCAGCTCATGGAGGAATTTTTATAATGAAAACAGCCAGAGAGATCATTGAAAATTATGATGGCCCGGATGTGCGGATCATGGAAGTGTGCGGTACGCACACACATGAGATTTTCCGGCTGGGAATCCGTAAACTGCTGCCAAAACAGGTAGAATTGATTTCCGGACCGGGATGTCCGGTATGTGTAACACCGGTTAGTTTTATAGATGAAGCTATTTATCTGGCATTGGAAAAAGGAGTTACAATCTGTACATTTGGTGATCTGGTGCGAGTGCCGGGAACCAATATGAGCCTTGCGGGAGCCAGAGAACAGGGAGCGAAAATCCATGTTGTGTATTCTCCGGCAGATGCCGAAAAATATGCCGGAGAACATCCGGATGAGCAGGTGACATTTCTGTCGGTCGGATTTGAGACAACGACACCGGCAGGATGTCTTTCCGTAAAGGCGGCAAGAGAAGATGGACTGGATAATTACTCTATATTGGTGGCAAACAAAACCATGCCTCAGGCGTATGAGGCATTAAAGGACAGTGCAGATGTATTTTTATATCCGGGACATGTCAATGCCATTACGGGAACACGTCTTTGCGAAGCTCTGACCGAAGAAGGGGTCAGCGGTGTTGTGGCAGGATTTACGGCAAAAGAACTGATGACAGCACTGGCGGTTGCGCTGGTAAAATTCCAGGAAGGAAAGCCATTTTTTGTAAACTGCTATCCGCGAGTGGTGACACAGGATGGAAGCAGGGAGGCACAGCTGCTTGTAGATGAGATGATGGAAGCCTGTGACTGCGAATGGAGAGGGCTGGGTGTTATTCCGAAATCCGGCATGAAATTAAGACAGGAGTGGCAGGAGTTCGATGCACGTCTCAAATATCAGATGCCGAAAATTGAAGGAAAACCAAATCCGGCCTGCCGCTGTGGCGATGTACTTCAGGGGAAATGCAAACCATCCGATTGTAAAGTATTCGGAAAAGGCTGTACACCGCAGCATCCGATCGGCGCCTGCATGGTGTCCGGTGAGGGAGCCTGCTCTGCATATTATCAGTATTCATAAGAAAGAAGGAAAAAACATCATGGAAAATAAAACAGTAACGATGGCACATGGTGCCGGTGGAAAGCAGACATCCGAATTGATTGATCAGGTGTTTAAGGCACATTTTGTAAACAATGATCTGACGGCAGATGATGCAGCGGTATTAGTTCCGCCGGCAGGAAGAATGGCAGTATCTACAGATGGGTTTATTGTATCTCCGGCATTTTTTCCGGGGGGGAATATCGGCAAACTGTCTATCTGCGGAACGGTAAATGATCTTGCCTGTATGGGTGCAAAACCGCTTTATCTTACCTGCGCTTTTGTAATTGAAGAGGGATTTCCAATGGAAAAACTCGAAGAAATCGCAGCTGCCATGGAAAAAACAGCAAAAGAGGCCGGAGTACATATTGTATCTGGAGATACAAAGGTTGCCGGAAAAGGACAGGTGGATGGAATTTTTATCACCACGACCGGAATGGGGGAGATCGAAGAAGGAGTGACCGTCGGCGGAGAACTGGCAAAGCCCGGAGATGCAATCATCGTAACCGGTGATATCGGACGGCACGGATGTACGATCCTGTTAGAGCGGGAAGATTTTGGCATCGATGCGGATGTGACCAGTGACTGTGCACCTTTGTGGAAGACCGTAAAGGCAGTCATGGATACCACACACAACCTGCATGTGATACGTGATGCGACCAGAGGCGGCGTCGGAACAGTCCTGTATGAGATCGCAGGTCAGAGCAGCGTAGGCATCCGTTTAAATGCAGAGGCTGTTCCGGTACGGCCGGAAGTAAAAGGAGTCTGCGGGATGCTTGGACTTGAGCCTTTATATCTGGCATGTGAAGGAAGACTTGTCATCATGGCACCAAAGGAAGAGGCAGAGGGCATTGTAGAAACATTGAAAAAATGTCCATATTCCGCAGATGCAGCTATTATTGGTGAAGTGATCGCAGAGGAACCGGGAAGAGTTATAATGGAGACGGAAATCGGCACACAGGCATTGCTTCCACAGCCGGGGGGAGAGCTTTTACCAAGAATCTGTTAACAGGAGGAGTCAGGGCATGGAAACCAGAGTGGCAGTTATTTCAATTATTGTAGAACAGGAGGATGCCATTGAAGAATTAAATATCCTTCTTCATGAAGCACGTCAGTACATTGTAGGCAGAATGGGCATACCATACCGCGCAAAAGGAATCAGCATCATAAGCATTGTCATTGATGCACCACAGGACACGATCAGTGCACTTTCTGGAAAAATCGGACATTTAAAAGGTGTATTCGCAAAGACTGCATATTCGAATGTCATTACTCCGGCAGAAGGGGGAACACAGGATTGATCAGGATAGCAGTATATGGAAAAGGCGGAATCGGAAAATCCACTACCGTTTCAAATGTAGCGGCTGCATTGGCAGAAATGGGGCTTAAGGTGATGCAGATCGGATGCGATCCGAAAGCAGATTCTACCATATTGCTCCGTCATGGAAAGGCTGTGCCGGCCGTGCTCGACTTATATAATGAGAAAAAGCAGGCGTTGCAGCTGGAGGATATGATACGCATTGGGTATAACGGTGTTATCTGTGTGGAGGCCGGTGGACCGACACCGGGACTTGGCTGTGCCGGCCGTGGTATTATCACGGCACTGGAAAAGTTAAAAGAGCTTGGCGCATATGATGTATACAAACCGGATGTGGTTTTATATGATGTACTCGGAGATGTGGTATGCGGTGGATTTTCCATGCCGATGCGGGGCGGTTATGCGGACAAAATATTTATTATTACCTCCGGGGAAAATATGGCAATTCATGCAGCTGCAAATATTGCCATGGCAGTGGAAAATTTTAAAAACCGTGGATATGCCGGGCTTGGCGGACTCATTTTAAATCGCAGGGATGTCCCGCGGGAAGAGGAAAAAGTGGCAGAACTGGCAGACGATTTTCACACAGCTGTTATTGGTACACTATCACACAGCGGGCAGGTGGCACTGGCAGAGGAGCAGAAAAAAACATTGATGGAGTGTTATCCAACAGGTGAAATGGCAGACGAATACCGTGCGCTTGCCATGCAGATGTATCGCATATGCGGTGGCATTCTGGAAGCGAAAAGCGATAAGGTAAGGTCCGGATATATACAGGAGGAAGCGTAATGTTACGTCGTGTGGGGGAAACCGTTGATTCGAAAGATGCTGTGGTAAAAATAAAAGATGCCTCATTTCCAACACCATTTGTTTCGGCACTGGAGTATAATTCGCCGGTGCATGGCAACTGGAATATTGTGCATACGGGAATGCAGGTTCCGGAATCTATCCAGATCTATGTCTGTGCGGATAACTGTATACGTGGTGTTGTACTGACTGCGGCAGAAATGAATGCAGCAGACCGTTTTTCTTTTGTTCTTGTGGAGGAGCAGAATCTGCTAAGCGGCAATTTGGAGGATATTACCATCGAGGGTGTGACGGATGTGTTGAATAAACGGAAGGACCATCCTGAGGCGGTTCTGCTTTTTACCGTTTGTCTGCATCATTTTGTGGGAAGTAATCTGAACTATATTTACAGGGAACTGGAGCATCGTTTTCCTGACATCTGCTTTATCCGCTGTTATATGGACCCGATTATGCAAAAACATGGACTGACACCGGACCAGAAGCTGCGGAAAGCAATGTATGATCCTCTTTTGGGCTGTGAGCCGGACGCTAAAACAGTATCTGTCTTTGGCAGTGATTTTGTTCTGGATGAGAACAGTGATATTAAGCGTCTGTTAAAACGATATGATTATAAGGTGCTGGAACTGCCCGGATGTAAAACCTGGCAGGAACTGTTGGATATGAGCAGGGGATGCCTGTTTATCGACTGCTATCCGGCTGGAAAATACGGGATGGAGGCACAGGCAGGCCGCCTGGGACGAAAATCTCTGTATCTGCCCGGCAGTTTTGACTATGATGAGATCAGAAAGCAGTTAAAGCAGCTGACCGATGCACTCGGACTGCCGGGACTGACAGAAGATGAGCTGGCCCGCGAGCAGGAGTCCTGTGAGGAGGCTCTGGCAAAAGCAAAAAATCTGATCGGGGATATGCCGGTCACTCTGGATTATCTGTATCATCCAAGACCACTTGGACTGGCAAAACTGCTTCTGACACATGGCTTTTATGTGAAAGCTGTTTATCTGGACAGTATCAGTCCGGAAGAAAAAGCAGATTTTTTCTGGCTGCAGGAGCATGCACCGGAACTTGAGCTGATCGCAACGATTCAGGTGAAGATGCGTGTACTGCCAAGAGGTGCAAGCGGGGAAGTGCTGGCAATCGGACAGAAAGCGGCCTATTTTGGCCGAAGCCGTCACTTTGTCAATCTGGTACAGGGAGAAGGTCTGTATGGATTTGACGGTATTCGAAGAACCGCAGAGCTGATGATGGATGCATATCTCAATGAAAAGGATACAGAAAAACTTGTTGTACAAAAAGGATGGGGGTGTGAGTGCTGTCTATGAGACAATCTTATCGAATGATACCGGTTTATACGGCCGATGTGTCAGGGGTATGTTCTGCACTGTATGAACTTGGCGGAATGACAGTTATGCATGATCCTTCCGGATGCAACTCTACTTACAATACGCATGATGAAATCCGCTGGTACGATCAGGACAGTCTTATTTTTATCTCGGGACTTACAGAAATTGACGCGATCATGGGAAATGACAGAAAATTTATTGATGATATCGAGTATGCAGCCCGTGAACTGCATCCCAAATTTATCGCGCTGGCAGGTTCGCCTATTCCATTTATGAATGGTACGGATTTTCCTGCAATTGCGCGTGTGATTGAGACAGAAACCGGAATTCCGGCATTTTCCGTGCCGACGAACGGGATGAATGATTATGTGTATGGAGCGGGCATTGCACTCGAAGAAATTGCAAAGCGGTTTGTCAGAGAACCGGACAGGCAGGAGAATAGAGATCCCTCTTCGCGCACGGTAAATCTGTTAGGTGTGACACCACTTGATTTCGGACCACAGAAAAATGCAGAAACCTTAAAAGAAAATCTGCAGAAATACGGATGGCAGGTTATGTCTGTGTGGGCGATGGGCGATGATTTGAAAACGTTGCAAAGATCAGCGGAGGCAGACGTTAATCTGGTTGTTTCGGCAGTAGGACTCCGTGTGGCAAAGATACTCTGGGAGAAGTACAAAATACCATATGTGATCGGAACACCAAACGAGTGGCTGGCAGAAGATATTTCAAATGAACTGGAGCGTGCAGCCACACGGCAGGCAGAGCCGGCGGTTGTATATTTGCAGAACCGCATGCAGCAGGAGGCAGATATCACGCTGGTCGGAGAACCTGTCACTATGGGATCATTAGCAGCAGGGATTGAAAAAAGATATGGTCGTGCCGCCCGCGTACTGTGTCCGTTAAAGGAATGTGCGGATTTGCTCGGTGAAAAAGATAAAATGGTGCTTGGAGAGGAAGCAATGGAAGAGGCACTTAAAAGTGCAGGGATCATTGTGGCAGATCCTCTGTATCGTCCGATCTGTCCGGGGGACAGTATTTTTTATGAATTACCGCATGTGGCATTTTCGGGGAGAATATATTTTTGAGAATACTATTGTCAGGATGCAAATTGCAATCTGCGATGATGAAAAATCTATAGGCTTGATATTAGAAGAAAAAATAAAGAAATTATTACCGGATGCAGTGATAGAAACATATTTATCGGGTGATGAACTGATTGCAAGTGGTTGTAAGCCGGATATGCTCTTTTTGGATATCCAGATGCCGGGAAAGAATGGGATGGAAACGGCAAGGATTCTGCGTCAGAAGGATGACGAAGTGGATGTTGCTGCATAAACCAGTTGACAGATTCCTTTCGGAAGTATAATATAAAGACAAATTTCATAGGATATAAAAAACAAAGGGCGATGTTGTTCAGACACTGCCCTTTTTTATTTGAAAACAGGAGGGATGAGGTTATGGAAAAGTTAAATGATGTGATTACAGCAATTGACGATTTTGTCTGGGGACCGGTCATGCTGATTCTGCTTGTGGGGACCGGAATTTTCCTTACGATCCGCACGCGGTTTCTGACATGGAGAAATCTCGGTTATGCACTCAAAAGTACGTTAAGCAAAGAGGCGCGGACGAAAAGCCATGGCGAGGGCGATGTGTCTCCGTTTTCGGCACTGACCACAGCACTTGCCGCCACAATCGGAACGGGCAACATTGTGGGGGTTGCGACGGCGATGGTTTCCGGTGGCCCGGGAGCTTTGGTCTGGATGTGGATCTCTGCTGCATTTGGTCTGACGTCGAAGTTCAGTGAATGTATGCTGGCGATCAAATACCGTGAGATCAATGCCAAAGGGGAGATGAGCGGCGGCCCGATGTACACGATGAAAAAGGCACTGAAGAATAAAAGATTTGGAGCGGTTCTTGCGTGGTTATTTGCACTCTTTGCTGTGATTGCTTCGTTTGGAATCGGCAATATGACACAGGGAAATTCGATTTCCGGTGCATTACATACGACATTTCATATGCCGACCCATCTGACCGGAATTGTGATTACGGTGCTTGCCCTGCTGATCATTGTCGGCGGTATCAAATCCATTTCAAAGGTTTCTTCGGTGGTCGTTCCGTTGATGGCGATTTTTTATGTGATCTGTGGAGTTATTGTCATTATCGGAAATATTTCGAATCTGCCGGCAGGCATTTTGATGATTTTTCAGATGGCATTTTCGGTAAAAGCGGTAGGCGGCGGTCTGTGCGGAACGATTGTCGCTTCCATGATGAATGCAATGCGTTATGGTGTGGCCAGAGGTGTATTTTCCAACGAAGCCGGTATGGGATCTGCGGCAATTACGGCAGCGGCTGCAACGACGGATAACCCGGTGCGTCAGGGATATATCAATATGACGGGAACCTTCTGGGATACGATTGTTGTCTGTACGATTACGGGACTTGCGATTGCCTCTTCCGGTGTCCTTGGCATGACCGATGCTGCCGGGAATATGCTGACCGGTTCGGATGTTACAATTGCGGCATTTGAGACGGTTCTGGGATCAGCCGGGGGCTGGCTTGTGACAATCGGGATTACATTGTTTGCGTTTTCTACAATACTCGGCTGGGAGTATCACGGGGAAAAAGCATTTGAATATCTGCTGGGAACGCACCGGTTTAATATGGTATACCGCCTTGTTTTTTCCTTTGTTGTGTATTTCGGATGTACACAGACACTGAATCTGGTATGGAGTTTCTCGGATATTGCCAATGCGCTGATGGCAATCCCGAATCTGATCTGTATGCTCCTGCTCAGTGGTGAAATTGCAAAGGATATTCGGGAGTTTCAGAAAGAAATTCATAAATATAATTAAAAATGTAAGGTTATTCTTTGCTATCAGCACGAAGCGTAGTATAATGTAGTTATCTGAATTTTATAGACATGGAGGTTAGGAAATTATGCAGATGGAACAGCTACGCAAAGATATGATGGCAGCGATGAAAGCGCGCGACAAGGAACGGAAGGATGCAATTTCGTCTCTGGTTTCGGCAGTGAAGAAAAATGCCATTGATGCCGGATGCAGAGATGACATTCCGGAGGATATGGTCAATGCCACAATCATGAAGGAATTAAAGACCGTTCAGGAACAGATCGATTCCTGCCCGGCAGACCGTACCGATTTGCTGGAGGAGTACAGAAAACGTTATGACATTATGAAAGAATATGCACCGAAGATGCTTTCGAAAGAGGAAGTGACTGCGATTGTTAAGGAAAAGTTTGCAGATGTGATTGCAACGAAGAACAAGGGACAGATCATGAAGACGATTATGCCGGAGCTGAAAGGAAAGGCAGACGGAAAGGTGATCAATGAAGTTGTTACAGAGATGTGCAACGCATAAAGGAGAAGAAACATGAGATTGTATATGCCGACGAAGGTATTTTTTGGCAGCGGTTGTGTTTCGGAAAACGGTGCAGAGTTAAAAGCATTAGGAAGCAGAGCCATGATTGTGACGGGAAAACATTCCAGCCGCATCAATGGTTCGCTTGCAGCAGTTGAACAGGCATTGCAGGCAAACGGGCAGACCTATGTGATTTTTGATGAGATCGAAGAGAATCCTTCTGTGGAGACCGTGGCTGTGGCAGCGGGCATTGCGGTAAAAGAACAGGTGGATTTCTTTGTGGCTGTGGGAGGCGGTTCTCCGATGGATGCGTCCAAGGCGATTTCGCTTCTGGCAGCGAATCCATCGGCAATCGATCATGCAGAGGAACGTCTTTATCATCCGGAGCCGATGCAGGGCTATCCGGTTGCAGCAGTCCCGACCACATCCGGTACGGGATCGGAAGTGACGCCTTATGCGATTCTGACACGGCACGACTTACATACCAAGCAGTCAATCGCACACAAATGGTTTGCGGATCTGGCATTTGTGGATGCCGGATATTTAAAGACTTCTTCTTATGAGAATATGGTCAGCACCTGTGTGGATGCGCTGGCACATCTGATTGAGTCATATCTGAATACAAATGCAAATGCATATAACCGGATATATTCAGCGGAAGGTCTTCGGATCTGGGGCAGTGCAAAGGAATACCTGCTTTCTTCCGAGATTAAGATTCCGGATGAAGGATACGAAACATTCATGCATGCATCGGTTGTGGCAGGTATGGCGATTGCACATACCGGTACCAGTATTCCACACGGATTAAGTTATCCGGTCACATATGAGCTTGGCATTCCGCATGGAAAGGCAGTCGGATTTTTCCTGCCGGGATTTTTGCGTTTTTACAATAATCAGAAGCGGGTGGCAGAGGTGCTTGAGCTGCTTGGGTTTGAGAACCGGGCTGAATTTATCGCCTATCTGGACAAGCTGCTGGGCAAACCACAGATCCCGGAGGAACTGTGGGAGGAGGATGTGCTAAAACTGTTGCAGAATCCTGCCAAGTTAAAGAACTATCCGTTTGAGATGACGGAAGAAATTCTGAAAAAATATCTAAACAAATGAGAACCAGTTTGAGGAGAAAACTTATATGATACAAAAGTTGATTGAAAAGTTAAATAAGAAGAGATTAAAAGAACGAATTTCTTCTGCAATTGTGATGGTGGCCCTGATTGTCAGCATTTCCGGTGTTGTGGGAGCCGTTTCCGGAATTATTGTCAGCAACCGCTATAATTATGCATTGAAAAATTACGGTTTTTCACAGGGGGATATCGGCAAGATGATGATTACGTTTGCCGATACGAGAAGTTATCTGCGTGCTGCGATCGGATATCAGGATGAAAACCTTGTGAACAGCTGCGCAGAAAATTATGAGAAGAAGAAGGAATCCTGTCAGCAGTACACCAAAGAGGTAAAAAATACGGTTTCATCTGCGGATGAGAAGAAAATTTATAATAGTATCACAGAAAAACTGAACGATTATTTTGACACCTGTGATGCTGTACTGGAAAAAGGAAAGAATACACAGGATATTGATGCGCGCCATGAAGCACAGCAGATGGCACAGGATCAGGTGGCACCGATCTATGAGGAGATTTATCAGGATATGGTGAAACTGATGGATGCAAATACCAAGCATGGAGATAAGTTAGAGAAAATTCTTACAATGGTAGAATTGATCACACTTATTGCAATTATTGCGGTTATTGCACTTGCAATTTTTGCAGCCCGCCGGATCGGCAGAGTGCTTGCACAGAATATTGTTGATCCTTTGGATCAGCTGGGTGCTCGTTTTGATACATTTGCAAAGGGGGATCTCTCCAGCGAATTCCCGGAGATGACATCAGAGGATGAAATTTCCGAGATGGTAATTGTTGCGCGCGAGATGGCAAAGAATCTGGCCGCTGTTATTCAGGATGTCAACCACCGTATGGATCTGATGGCTCACAATGATTATACCGGTGTTTCCAAAATTCCGGAGAAATATATGGGTGAGTTTGCGGCAATGAATGATGCAATCCATGTCATGAACACCGATATGAATGAGACGATGCACCGGATTGAGGAGGCTGCTTCCCAGGTATCTGCAGGTTCTACCAATCTGGCAGAGGGATCACAGACACTGGCAGAGGGATCTACAGATCAGGCAGGTGCAGTGGAAGAACTTCTGGCATCCTTTGCCAATATCACAGAAGGGGTTGAGCACACACATGAGAGTGCACAGGCTTCTTACGAATTATCTGTAAAATATGCACAGGAAGCAGATAAGACACAGAAGGAAATGAATGCAGTTACCGAAGCAATGAAGAGAATCAGCCATATGTCCAAGCAGATTGAGACAATCATCGGACAGATCGAGGAGATCGCGGAGCAGACGAACCTGCTTGCCCTGAACGCATCCATTGAGGCTGCACGTGCAGGAGAAGCCGGCAAGGGCTTTGCCGTAGTTGCATCCCAGATCGGAAAACTTGCGGATGAGAGTGCACAGTCTGCAGTCAATACCCGTGAGCTGATTATGAACTCTATTCAGGAAATCGAAAACGGCAATCAGGCAGTTGATGTGACTTCCCAGACGATTATTTCTCTTGTAGAGGGAATCAATGAAGTGGCAAAGAAATCCCAGGAACTAGCACAGCTTTCCGAGACACAGGCAGAGCAGATCAAGCAGGCAGAGTCCGGTGTAAACCAGATTTCCGAGGTTGTACAGAGCAACGCGGCAATCGCAGAGGAATCTTCCGCAACCAGTCAGGAGCTTTCTGCAGAGTCTGATTCTCTGAATGATCTGGTGCAGCAGTTCAAGTTAAAATAGTGATACAAAATAAAGGCATAAGAGAGGAACAATCTGGAAAATGGATACATCTATTTTTATCGGAACATGGTGGTCACTGGTGCCGCCTCTTCTGGCAATCATACTGGCACTTGTCACCAAGGAAGTATACAGTTCCCTGTTTATTGGAGTGGCGGTCGGAGCACTGTTATATACCGGATTTCATCCGTGGAATGCATTCAATGCCCTGTTTTCGATTATGAAAGACAGCATGAATCTGAATATTCTGATTTTTGATGTGCTGCTTGGAATGATTATTGTATTGATGTCAAAATCAGGAGGCTCAGCTGCTTATGGAAGATGGGCCGGCAGCAAGATCAGGTCAAAAAAGAGCGCAATGCTGGCAACCACAGGACTTGGAATGCTGATTTTTGTGGATGATTATTTCAATTGTCTGACCGTCGGATCTGTGATGCGTCCGGTAACTGACCGCTACAAAGTATCCCGCGCAAAACTGGCATATATCATTGATGCGACCGCTGCGCCGGTCTGCATCATTGCGCCGATTTCCAGCTGGGCGGCAGCCGTCAATTCGTATGTTCCGAAAGATGCCGGGATTACGGGATTTCAGTTGTTTCTGCGAACAATTCCGTACAATCTCTATGCGATTCTGACGATTGTCATGGTATTTTTTGTGATTATTGCAGGTTTTGATTTCGGACTCATGAAAAAACATGAGGAGAATGCTGCAAAAGGAGATCTGTTTACCAGCGGCGGGGAAGAGTTTGAAAAGGTTAAGGAAGAAGATATTTCTTCCAACGGAAAAGTGATTGATCTGCTTCTTCCGGTGATTGTTCTGATTGGTTCTGCAATTGGTGCCATGATCTATACCGGATTTCTGGGTGGTGCGACCGATGTGGTCAGTGCATTTGCAGGATGTGATGCGGAGACCAGCCTGATTTTTGCAACCATGGTCACGGTCTTTGTCATGCTGTTTTTGTATCTTCCGCGAAAGGTGGTTACGTTTAAAGGATTCATGGAGAGTTTTGTGGAAGGCTTTAAGCTGATGATTCCGGCGATCGGAATACTGATATTTGCCTGGACCTTAAAGGGAATGGGAGATGCTCTGCAGATTGGTACATTTGTGGAATCCATCGTTGGAACGAGTGCTTCTGCAAGCCTGTTCCTTCCGGCTGTTTTGTTTGTTGTTGCAGTGTTCCTTGCGTTTTCTACCGGAACAAGCTGGGGAACATTTGCGATTCTTGTTCCGATTGCAATCGCCATGTTTCCGGGGGCAGATCATCTGGAAATGATGATCATTGCGGTTTCCGCAGTGCTGGCAGGTGCCGTCTGCGGGGATCATATTTCACCGATTTCGGATACAACGGTTATGTCTTCGGCCGGCGCGCAGAGTAACCATATCAACCATGTGACAACGCAGATGCAGTATGCAGCGGTTGTTGCTGTGGTATGTATCATTGGCTATATCATTGCAGGACTGGTACAGATCTGGTGGGTAGCACTGGGCATCAGCCTTGTGCTTCTGCTTGCCGTTCTTACTTTCATAAAAAAGAGGTCTGAGAGTAACAGCGAAAAGACGGCAGGCATATAAGAATCAGGACAGAAGCCCAAAAACAAAGAAAGGAGCAGGCGAGGAAACCTGCTCCTTCTTAGTTACTTAAAGGAAATTGAGTAACTGAGTAGTTAATTAGATAATTGTTTAATAAAATTGAACTACATACTCATTTGCGTACGTGCATGCTATATTTAAATAACACCATTCAATACTTACATTATACCGTGTTATTCGGATTTTGCAATACCTATTTTGAAATTTTTGGAATTAATCCTTTATTTTCGCTATTCCGGAAGCGGAAGGAAGTCCGGCTTTCTGCCGGTAAAGACTGTAAAGTACCGGAAGCCTGCATGCCGCAGAATCTGAGGGAGACGGTCAAACGCATATGCAACGTGCTCCGGCACATGGGCATCGGCTCCGAGTGTCAGAATCTCTCCCCCGAGTTCGTGATAGCGTAAAAGAACAGCTTCGGTCGGGTTTGGATGTCCCAGCCCGTATTTGAATCCTGCCGTGTTGACTTCGATCCCTTTTCCCATGGAAATGAGTTTACGCAGAATCTCATCAATGATATCGGCATAGGCCTCATATGTATAGAAACGGTTGCGGTCCGGACCGTAGCGGACAACATAATCGAGATGACCGTATACATCGAAGTCGGAATAGGTGTTCAGGTTTTCCAGAATGGATTCGAAGTACTCGCGGTAAGCAGTTTTTTCGGAGCGTCCTTCATAGTATTTCGGGTAATAGGGATCGATTCCGTGAACAACGTGGGAGGAACCGATGACAAAATCAAACGGATGTCCGGTCACCGCTTTGCGGTTGATTTCCGTGATGTGGGGCTGCAGACCGACTTCGATTCCGAGACGAATGGAAAGACGGTCACGGCAGGTGTCCTGAAAACTGCGGACTTCTTTTATATAGGAATCAAAATCCAGAAGAAACAGATTGGGATCATCCGGGTAATCATAATCAAAATGATCGGTAAAACAGATGCCATCCAGGTTCTGCCGTACAGCGGCCTGGATCATGTCAGGCATCAATGCGTCACTGTCTCCGCTGTGATGCGTGTGCATATGTGTATCCCAAAGCATAAGAGCCTCCTTTTTTCTGTGTGGTTGGTTTTGGAAAAAGTCTTTTCGTAAGATTATACTATATTTCAGGGGAAATAGATACCTTTAGTGAAAAAATTAACAAAGACGGAGAAAAGACTTGAACTTTCGGAAATAATTGGGTAAAATAAAGGAAGCTTGGGACGCAAGTCCCATGAGACTATTTATTTACAATTCTAGGAGGAATTAAGAATGGCAGTAAGAGTAGCAATCAACGGATTCGGCCGTATCGGTCGTCTTGCTTTCAGACAGATGTTCGGAGCAGAAGGATACGAAGTAGTAGCAATCAACGACTTAACAAGCCCAAAGATGTTAGCACACTTATTAAAGTATGATAGCTCACAGGGTAAGTACGAGCATGCAGATGAAGTTTCTGCAAGCGATGATTCTATCACAGTATGTGGTAAGGAAATCAAGATCTACGCTTTCCCAGATGCAAACAATTGCCCATGGGGTGAGTTAAAGGTTGACGTTGTATTAGAGTGCTCTGGATTCTATACAAGCAAGGAGAAGGCTCAGGCTCATATCAATGCCGGAGCTCGTAAGGTAGTTATCTCTGCACCAGCAGGAAACGACCTTCCTACAATCGTTTACAATACAAACCACGAGACATTAAAGGCTTCTGACACAATCATTTCTGCAGCTTCTTGTACAACAAACTGCTTAGCTCCAATGGCAGATGCTCTTAACAAGTTTGCTCCAATCCAGTCTGGTATCATGGTAACAATCCATGCTTACACTGGTGATCAGATGACTCTTGATGGACCACAGCGTAAGGGTGATTTAAGAAGATCCCGTGCAGCTGCAGTTAATATCGTTCCAAACAGCACAGGTGCTGCAAAGGCTATCGGTCTTGTAATCCCAGAGCTGAACGGAAAGTTAATCGGATCTGCACAGCGTGTACCAACCCCTACAGGATCTACTACAATTCTTACAGCAGTTGTTAAGAAGGCTGGCGTTACTAAGGAAGACATCAACGCAGCTATGAAGGCAGCAGCTAATGAGTCCTTCGGATACAATGAGGACGAGATCGTATCTTCTGATATCGTTGGTATGAGATTCGGTTCTTTATTCGATGCTACTCAGACAATGGTTAACCCAATCGGTGATGATCTGTATGAGGTTCAGGTTGTTTCTTGGTATGATAACGAGAACAGCTACACATCTCAGATGGTTCGTACAATCAAGTACTTCTCTGAGTTAGCATAATCTATCTTAGTTTATGTGAAAGGGTCCGGCCTGTAGGGCCGGACCTTTTTTCATTATGACGAATAAGAAGAAAAGGAAAGGGTTCCGCTGTTTTATGCAGCTGCGGAGTATGAAACAACCGGCTGGAAAGTCATTTCCTTTTCTTCGGGTTTAAAATTGCCGAAAAGGCAGAACGGAGAATAAAAACATGGCATTAAATAAGAAAACTGTTGATGATATCAACGCAAAGGGCAAGAGAGTCCTTGTAAGATGTGACTTCAATGTACCACTGAAAGCTGGCGAGATCACAGATGATACCCGTATCAAAGCTGCTCTTCCTACAATTAAGAAGTTATTAAACGATGGTGGAAAGGTAATCCTTTGCTCCCATCTTGGAAAAGTAAAGAACGGACCAAACGAAGGAGAGTCCCTTGCACCGGTTGCCAAGAGACTTGAGGAGCTTCTCGGACAGAAAGTAAACTTCGTATCTGATTACAACGTAACAGGCGAGGCAGCTACAAAGGCTGTTGAGGAAATGAAAGAGGGAGAAGTTGTATTACTTCAGAATACCCGTTTTCGTGGCGCTGAGGAGACAAAGAACGGTGAGCAGTTCTCTAAGGAACTTGCCGATCTTGCAGACATCTATGTATGTGATGCATTCGGTTCCTCCCACAGAGCACACGCTTCTGTAGCCGGTGTTACAAAGTTCATCACTGCAAAGGGTGGACAGAATGTTGTTGGTTACCTGATGGAGAAGGAGATCGCCTTCTTAGGAAATGCTGTTGAGAATCCGGTACGTCCATTCGTAGCAATCCTCGGTGGTGCTAAGGTAGCAGACAAACTCAACGTTATCAACAACCTGCTTGAGAAGTGTGATACCCTTATCATCGGTGGTGGTATGGCTTACACATTCATCAAGGCTCAGGGATATGAGATCGGACTTTCTCTCTGCGATGATGAGAAGCTTGATTACTGTAAGGAAATGATGGCTAAGGCTGAGAAGATGGGCAAGAAGATCCTTCTTCCTGTAGATGCTGTTACCATCAAGGATTTCCCGGATCCAATCGACGGACCTGTAGAGACAGAAGTATGTGATATCACAGCTATGCCGGCAGACCGTGAGGGATGCGATATCGGACCTAAGTCCGCAGAGATGTTTGCAGATGCTGTTAAGACAGCTAAGACTGTTGTATGGAACGGACCGATGGGTGTATTCGAGAACCCGACACTTGCAGCTGGTACACTTGCAGTAGCTAAGGCTCTTGCAGAGACCGATGCAACAACAATCATCGGTGGTGGAGATTCCGCTGCAGCTGTAAACCAGATGGGTTATGCTGATAAGATGAGCCATATTTCTACCGGTGGTGGAGCTTCCCTTGAATTCTTAGAGGGTAAGGAACTGCCAGGCGTAGTAGCAGCAGACGATAAATAAAAGACAGTTAAATTATTTACAGATTAGGAGAAATAAAAATCATGGCAAGAAAGAAAATCGTAGCCGGCAACTGGAAAATGAACATGACTCCAAGCCAGGCTGTAAAGTTAGTAGAAGAGTTAAAGCCATTAGTAGTATCTGACAGCGTAGATGTTGTTTACTGTGTACCTGCAATCGATATCGTACCGGTTGTAGAGGCTGTGAAAGGAACCAACGTACAGGTTGGTGCCGAGAACATGTACTTCGAAGAGAAGGGTGCATACACAGGTGAGATCTCCGCAGAGATGCTGGTAGACGCTGGTGTTAAGTACGTTGTAATCGGACATTCCGAGAGACGTGACTACTTCAAAGAGGATGATGTTCTCTTAAATAAGAAGGTTAAGAAGGCAATCGAGGCAGGACTTACTCCAATCCTTTGCTGTGGAGAGACTTTAGAGCAGAGAGAGATGGGTGTAACACTTGACTGGATCAGACTTCAGATCAAATCTGATCTTGCAGGCGTTGCAGCAGCAGACGTTGCAAACATGGTAATCGCTTATGAGCCAATCTGGGCAATCGGAACAGGCAAGACTGCTACATCCGATCAGGCACAGGAAGTCTGTGGCGCAATCCGTGCATGTGTAGCTGAAATCTATGATCAGGCTACTGCTGATTCTGTTCGTATCCAGTACGGCGGATCTGTAAATGCAGGAAATGCAGCAGAGCTGTTCGCAAAGCCGGACATCGATGGTGGTCTGGTTGGCGGAGCATCCCTGAAAGCTGATTTCGGTAAGATTGTAAACTACTAGAATCTGATTTTGTATGGTTATAGGGCTATTCATCTGAATTTCAGGTGAATAGCCTTTGAAATTTTACACATGAAGAAAAAATGTCTGGAATGTGTCGTTCTCTTGTTGTTTATTTTTGCTTTGACACATGGCATCATCCAAAATACACAGCCGCTGAAAGAGACTAAGGAAGTACAAACTGAATATGAGGAAAAAACCTCCCAGGTCACGGAGAAATCACAGGAAACCGAGCCGGAAGTACAGGATCTGGAAAACCAGATTTTAAGGACTGCCTCCGGAAAGTTTTTTCAGAAATATCCGGTGGATGAAGCCTTTATGGGATGGATTGAAACGAAGTATGGGAGCGGTGTGCTGCAGAGTCTGTATACACAGCTGGAAAACGGAAATCAGGACCCGGATCTGTGGTATCGGTTTACCGGAAACAGTATGCATGTTCTGTGGCTTATGTATTGCAGGCAGCAACAGTATATGTCGTATTCGTATGAGGATGTGATCTGGAAAGAAGCATCCGATCCGGCATGCATCCGTCTGGATGAGAATTGGTGTACGGGGAAGACGGCAAAGAATCACATGGCGGATTATTTTTCCGATGAAGTAAAAAAGGAACTGATTTCGGCAGATTTTACGATGGCAAACAATGAGTTTGCTTATACAACACGGGGACAGCGGCAGGTTGGCAAAGCATACTGTTTTCGGGCAGATCCCAAAGATGCCGGATTCCTGCGCACACTGGGAATAGATATGGTCTCTGTGGCAAATAATCATGTGTTTGATTATGGTGAGCAGGGATTTTTAGATACGCTGGATGCATTGCATGCAGCGGGAATTCCGTACAGTGGTGGTGGCAGAAATCTGACAGAGGCAAGCGCTGTGCGTTATGTGGTCACAGGTGGACGAAAGATTGCGATTGTATCTGCAACGGAAATCGAAAGGTTTTATCATTTTACACAGAAAGCCCAGAAGGAGAAACCGGGAGTATTAAAGACCCAGCAGGAAGAGGTATGGAAGAAAGAACTGAAGCGTGCGAAGAAGAACAGTGATTATGTGATCGCGTATGTTCACTGGGGAACAGAAGGAAAGATCCATTATGGGCAGGATCAGACAGAGATTGCAGACCTTTGTGTAAAAGCTGGTGCAGACGCCGTGATTGGTGGACATCCGCACCGTCTGCAGGGCGTTGAGTTTATAAAAAATGTGCCGGTGGCATACAGCGTGGGAAATTTCTGGTTTTCTACCGGAAAACTTTACACAACGATTGCACAGATTCAGATTGATGATTCCGGCAGTCTGAAATTGCGGATGATTCCGTGCATACAGGATTCGCTTACGCCTTCGATTCTGACAGAAAAAAAACAGATCAAAGCATTTTATCATTATCTGGCAGACATCTCCAATCATGTGGGAATTGATGAGGACGGATTCTTTTATCCGTATAAAAATGTCGAAAAACCGGGAGTTTCTCCTTATGCCTATACGTCCGGAAGGCGTTATGGACAGTATTTTGATGATGTGGATCTGGATTTAAAATCGATAGATATCGTGGGAAATTTGCAGTGAACACTTGCAATCCCGTTCAAATTATGTAATATAATAAGTGTTTGTGTAACAATAATGAAGTACCATAGTATAGGATTGTTACAATGGAAAGAGAGGATGAATTATGAGCAAAAAACCTGTTGTTTTAATGGTTCTTGACGGTTATGGTCTGAATGACCGTACAGAGGGAAATGCCATTGCGCTGGCAAATACCCCGGTGATGGATAAATTAATGAAGGAATGTCCTTTTGTAAAAGGACAGGCTTCCGGTCTGGCAGTAGGACTTCCGGACGGACAGATGGGTAACTCTGAGGTTGGACATATGAATATCGGTGCCGGTCGCATTATTTACCAGGATCTGACCAGAATTACTAAGGCAATCGAAGACGGTGACTTTTTCGAGAATAAGGCACTGCTTGCAGCCATGGATAATTGTAAGAAAAATGATTCGGACCTGCATCTGTGGGGACTTCTTTCCGATGGTGGTGTGCACAGTCATATTACACATCTTTACGGACTGCTTGAGATGGCAAAGAAGCAGGGACTGAGCAAGGTATATGTTCATGCATTCTTAGACGGACGTGATACACCTCCTGCATCCGGAAAAGAATTTATCGAAGAACTGGAAAAGAAGATGAAAGAGATCGGTGTTGGAAAGATTGCTTCTTTATCCGGACGTTACTATGCAATGGATCGTGATAATAACTGGGATCGTGTACAGAAAGCCTATGATTCCCTGACAAAGGGTGAGGGCGTACAGGCAGAAGATGCGGTTAAGGCAATGGAAGATTCCTATGCAAAGGATGTAACAGACGAGTTCGTACTTCCTACCGTAATTACAGAGAATGGAAAACCGGTCTCTGTTGTAAAAGAGAATGATTCCGTGATCTTCTTTAACTTCCGTCCGGACCGTGCCCGTGAAATGACACGTGCATTCTGTGATGACAAGTTTACCGGATTTGACCGTCCGTTCATTAAGACAACATTTGTCTGCTTTAAGGACTATGATGAGACGATCCCGAACAAGCTGATCGCATTTGAAAAAGAGCATATTGTAAATACATTCGGTGAGTACCTGGCAAAGTGCGGAAAGACACAGCTTCGTCTGGCCGAGACAGAGAAGTATGCACATGTTACATTCTTCTTTAATGGCGGAGTGGAAGAGCCAAACGTTGATGAGGCACGTCTGCTGGTAAATTCCCCGAAGGATGTTGCAACATATGATCTGAAGCCGGAAATGAGTGCTCCGGAGGTTGGTATGGATCTTGTTGAGGCTATTAAGTCAGACAAGTATGATGTGATCGTTATCAACTTTGCAAACCCGGATATGGTCGGACATACAGGTGTGATTCCGGCAGCCATCAAGGCAGTCGAGCGTGTGGACGGACTGGTAGGAGATGCAGTCCAGGCGGTGAAGGATATGGATGGTGTTCTGTTTATCTGTGCAGATCATGGAAATGCAGAGAAAATGATTGACTACGAAACAGGTGAGCCACATACTGCCCATACAACCAATCCGGTACCGTTTATTCTCGTAAATGCGGATCCGAAGTATACACTGCGTGAGGGCGGATGCCTGGCAGATATTGCCCCGACCCTGCTTCAGATTATGGGATTAGAGCAGCCGAAAGAGATGACCGGAAAGAGTTTGTTAATCGAAAAATAAAAGAATAAGGAGAGCGAAAATGAAGGAATTTAAACCATTCAAAGAAGGAAAAGTAAGAGAAGTCTATGATAACGGAGACAGCCTGATCATTGTAGCTACTGACCGTATTTCCGCATTTGACAACATTTTAAAGAACAGGATTACGGACAAGGGCGCAATTCTGACCCAGATGTCAAAGTTCTGGTTTGATTTTACAAAGGATGTTGTTCCGAATCATATGATCTCTGTAGACGTAAAGGATATGCCGGAATTTTTCCAACAGGAGCGTTTTGACGGAAACAGCATGATGTGCAAGAAGCTTGAGATGCTCCCAATCGAGTGTATCGTTCGTGGCTATATCACAGGAAGCGGCTGGGCAAGCTACAAAGAAAACGGCACGGTGTGCGGCATTAAGCTTCCAGAAGGACTGGTAGAGTCTGATAAGCTTCCGGAGCCGATTTATACACCGAGTACCAAGGCAGATCTGGGCGATCATGATGAGAATATTTCCTTCGAGCAGTCTGTAGATGTGTTGGAGAAAATTTATCCTGGAAAAGGACTTGATTACGCAACACAGATCAAGGATTGCACCATCGCTCTCTACAAGAAATGTGCAGAGTATGCACTTTCCAAAGGAATTATCATTGCAGATACCAAGTTTGAGTTCGGTCTGGACGAGAACGGTAAAGTCGTTCTCGGTGATGAGATGCTTACACCGGACAGCTCCAGATTCTGGCCACTGGAAGGGTACAAGCCGGGACAGGGACAGCCTTCTTTCGATAAGCAGTATGTCAGAGACTGGCTCAAGGCAAATCCGGACAATGATTTCCTTCTTTCGGAAGAAGTTGTTACAAAGACCGTTGATAAGTACAAAGAAGCATATGAGCTTCTGACAGGTAAGCCTTTTACAAGATAGATATAGGAGATCACAATGATTCAGAATAACAGTTATGATGCGGATACACTTCATGAGGAGTGTGGCGTCTTCGGAATGTATGATTTTGACGGTGCAGATGTAGCATCGACAATATATTATGGACTGTTTGCCCTGCAGCACCGTGGCCAGGAGAGCTGCGGTATTGCAGTCAGCGATACCAGCGGTCCTAAGGGCAAGGTTCTTTCCTACAAGGGAATGGGACTTGTAAATGAAGTGTTCGCACCGGAAAATCTTGAGCAGATGAAGGGGGACATCGGAGTCGGACATGTACGTTACTCAACGGCCGGTTCTTCTACCCGTGAAAATGCCCAGCCACTCGTGTTAAATTATGTCAAAGGTACATTGGCACTTGCCCACAATGGCAATCTGATCAATGCACCGCAGCTTCGTAAGGAGCTGGAATATACGGGAGCAATTTTCCAGACCACCATTGATTCTGAGGTGATTGCCTACTATATTGCGAGGGAACGGTTGAATTCCCAGTCAGCAGAAGAAGCTGTGCGCCGTGCGTGCCAGCGTCTTAAGGGAGCTTACGCACTGGTTGTGACAAGTCCGCGTAAATTGATCGGGGCGCGTGACCCATACGGCTTTAAGCCGCTTTGTATCGGAAAGCGTGACAATTCTTATATTATCACATCGGAAACCTGTGCACTTGACACCATTGGTGCAACATTTGTGCGTGATGTGCTGCCGGGAGAAGTTGTGACCATTTCTCCGGAAAAAGGTATTGAGTCCGATATGACCATGGCACTTCCGAAAGAAAAGGAAGCACGCTGTATTTTTGAGTACATCTATTTTGCAAGACCGGACAGTCATATTGACGGGGTGAGTGTATATGCAAGCCGGATCAAGGCCGGAAAGTTTCTGGCACAGGATTCCCCGGTAGAGGCAGATCTGGTGACAGGTGTGCCGGAGTCCGGAAATGCTGCAGCACTTGGCTATTCTCTGGCATCCGGGATTCCGTATGGTACAGCCTTTGTCAAGAACAGCTATGTGGGACGTACGTTTATCAAGCCAAAGCAGAGCAGCAGGGAATCCAGCGTACAGGTGAAGCTGAATGTGCTGCGTGAGGCAGTGGCAGGGAAACGTGTCATTATGATCGATGATTCGATTGTAAGAGGTACGACATCGGATCGTATTGTGCGCATGTTAAGGGATGCAGGAGCAACCGAGGTGCATGTACGCATCAGTTCTCCGCCATTTTTATGGCCTTGTTATTTCGGAACCGATATTCCGGCGCGTGAGCAGTTGATTGCCTACAACCGTACGATTGAAGAGATCTGCCAGATTATCGGAGCAGATTCCCTTGGTTATCTCGGAATCGACCGTCTGAAAGAAATGGCGGAAGGACTTCCGATCTGTACCGGCTGTTTTACGGGCAAATACCCGATGGAACCGCCGAAACAGGACATTCGCGGAGAGTATTATGACAAAGAGATTGATCTTGAGCGCAAGATGAGCCGATAAGTTGTTACCAATGTATTCAAATAAAAGGAGAAGAACATGAGCACAGACAGATATACAAGCCCTCTTTCCGAGCGTTATGCCAGCAAGGAAATGCAGTACATTTTTTCCCAGGATATGAAGTTTTCCACATGGAGAAAACTCTGGATCGCACTGGCTGAGACAGAGATGGAACTCGGACTTTCCGAGAATGGAAAGCCGGTCATCACACAGGATATGATTGATGAGATGAAAGAACATGTCAATGATATTAATTATGATGTAGCAGTTGCACGTGAAAAACTGGTGCGTCATGATGTCATGAGTCATGTGTATGCTTATGGACAGCAGTGCCCGAAGGCAGCCGGTATCATTCATCTGGGGGCTACTTCCTGCTATGTCGGAGATAATACAGACATCATCATTATGAATGAGGCATTAAAGCTCGTACATAAAAAACTGGTCAGCGTGATTGCGGAGCTGTCCAATTTTGCAGAAAAATATAAGGATCAGCCGACCCTTGCATTTACGCATTTCCAGCCGGCACAGCCGACAACAGTCGGAAAGCGTGCAACACTCTGGACACAGGAGTTTCTGATGGATCTGGAGGATCTGGAGTATGTACAGAGTACGTTAAAACTGCTCGGATCGAAAGGAACGACTGGTACACAGGCAAGTTTCCTGGAACTTTTTGACGGGGATCAGGAGACGATCGATAAGATTGATCCGATGATCGCAGAGAAAATGGGATTTAAGTCCTGCTATCCGGTTTCCGGACAGACCTATTCCCGTAAAGTGGATACCCGTGTTTTAAATGTTTTAGCAGGGATTGCTGCCAGTGCGCATAAGATGTCTAACGATATCCGTCTTCTGCAGCATTTAAAAGAAGTAGAGGAGCCATTTGAAAAGAACCAGATCGGATCTTCTGCGATGGCATACAAGCGCAACCCGATGCGGAGTGAGCGTATCGCTTCCCTGTCCCGCTATGTGATGGTAGATGCATTAAATCCGGCCATTACTTCTGCAACACAGTGGTTTGAACGTACACTTGATGATTCTGCAAACAAGCGTCTGTCGGTTCCGGAAGGATTCCTTGCAATCGATGGTATCCTGGATCTGTGCTTAAATGTTGTAGATGGCCTGGTGGTATATCCGAAGGTAATTTACAAGCACTTTATGGCAGAGATTCCATTCATGGCAACCGAAAATATTATGATGGATGCCGTAAAAGAGGGTGGAAACCGTCAGGAACTGCACGAGAAAATCCGTCAGCTGTCCATGCAGGCAGGAAAGACCGTCAAGGAAGAGGGTAAGGATAACAATCTGGTAGATCTGATTGCAGCAGATCCGGCTTTTGGTCTGACAAAAGAACAGATCGAGGCAAACTTAAAACCAGAGCTGTATGTGGGTCGTGCACCGCGTCAGGTGGAAGTATTCCTGCGTGATGTGGTTCGTCCAGTGCTGGATGCACACAAAGAGGAACTCGGCGTTACTGCAGAAATTAACGTATAAATGAACCTATAAACAGACCGGTCGGTTATGCTAAGAGACCTCCCATAACATGGGAGGTCTTTCTTTTTCTTTGGATTTGAATAAATTTCTTTCTTTTTCACACAATAATGAAAAAAGGAGGACAATAGGAATGGGTCTGATGATCAAAATTATTGAAATTCATGGAAGGGAAATTCTGGATTCAAGAGGAAATCCTACGGTTGAGGTGGAAGTGACCGCGCAGACAGAGACAACGGGAAAGAAGACTACGGGCAGGGAATCTGTGCCATCCGGAGCCAGTACCGGAAGATTTGAGGCGATTGAGCTGCGGGATGGACAGGAACGTTATTTTGGGCTTGGAGTACAGCGCGTTGTGGATCACATCAACACAAAGATCCGCAGGGAGCTGTTGGGAATGAATGTGCTGGAACAGGTACAGATTGACCGCAAACTTGTGGAACTGGATGGGACAGACAACAAAGGAAATCTGGGGGCCAATGCTTTACTTGGTGTTTCTTTAGCCTGTGCGCGCTGCGCAGCGGCAGCACTGGATATGCCGCTGTACCGTTATCTGGGAGGACCGAATGCAAAAAAATGGCCGATGCCGATGATGAATGTCATAAATGGCGGAGCTCACGCTAAGAATTACCTGGATTTTCAGGAATTTATGATTGTACCGGTCGGAGCCGAGTCGTTTCCGGATGCACTCCGGATGGGTGCGGAAATTTATCATTTTCTGAAAAAAATTTTGCAGAAAGAAGGCAAACTGACGGCAGTGGGGGATGAAGGCGGATTTGCACCGGATTTTTCCAGTGCGGGAGAAGTGTTTGCATGTCTGCAGCGTGCCGTGGAGGAAGCCGGATATAAGGTGGGCAGCGATGTTGCATTTGCCATGGATGCGGCAGCATCCGAGCTGTACAGTGAGGAAGACGGAATGTATCATTTTCCGGGAGAAGCGCAGACACATGCAGAGGTGGATGTCAATCTGCGGCGTCCGGACACGCAGGGCGGTGCCTATACATCTGACGCACAAGTGAAAACGCAGGAGATCACCGAAAAAAAAGAAGTCCTGCGCAGTGCACAGGAAATGATTTCGCTGTATGAAGAACTTACCACGGAATATCCGCTGATTTCCATTGAGGACGGTCTGGATGAAGACGACTGGGAAGGCTGGCAGGAATTGACAAAGCGCATGAAAGAACAGGTGATGCTGGTGGGAGATGATCTGTTTGTCACGAATGTGAAACGAATCCGGTGCGGAATGGATCTTAAGGTGGCAAATGGTGTGCTGATTAAGGTCAATCAGATCGGAACGCTTACGGAAGCCATGGATGCGATTGAACTGGCACAGAAGAACGGCTATAAGGCAATTATTTCACATCGTTCCGGAGAAACGGAAGATTCTTTTATTGCAGATCTCGCGGTGGCGGTAAATGCCGGCTGGATCAAGACAGGCGCTCCGTGCAGAGGAGAGCGCACTGCCAAGTATAACCAGCTTCTGCGGATCAGTGAAACATTATAAGAGATTCAGACGTTTGGACATGATCTCCGGATTGACCGCTTCCGAGATGGTGGTGTGTTTGTCGATCCGTCCGTCTTTATAAAGCTGTAAGATGCTGCTGTCCATGGCGATCATATTTTCTGCGGCAGAAGTGTAGATAATACCGTTGATCTGGCGCAATGCAGCACGAAGTGCCGTCAGATAGCTTGCGGTATCGGTATTGATCTCCCGCTGGGAAACAATGCTTTCCATTTCGCCGGTCCGGGAACCGATTGCAATCCAGCTGGCGTACATCTGGGAAAAGATGCCGGACAGCAGCAGTGCTTTGTCGAATGATTCCCCGTGGCGGATATTCTCGTGACATTTGTCGATAAGTGCCTGCATATGCGGATTATTGACAAGTTCGCGTGCCAGGGTAAGACCGATATTACTGTCGAGTCCGCTGGAGAGAACCAGATACAGGCAGTTTGCAACGCGTCCGGAGGCAACCGTCATGGCAAGTTTCTGTCCGAGGAACAATACGCGCCCGAGATCGGTGTGATATAAAATCATACAGATGATAAGCAATACCAGAAAGGTCATGACTGCAGCGTAATCAAAACAGATTCCTTTCTCAGAGGTGAAAACCTCATCGATATCGGGAAGATATCCGCTTGTTACACTGGAAGCTTTGGAATAATCATAGGTAAAATGTGTAATGATATATTTATATACACTGCTGATGATGTCCAGATCGCTGGAAGCACCGTCTGCAAGTTCTTCGGCCTTGGCCACAGGGAGGGAATCGGCGGTGAAGTTCACGTACTGGTTCGGATACAGATAAGGCTTCAGCGGATCTGTAAGTGTGACAGAAAATGTCTCGGAGAGCAGCGTTGTGTAACGGTCATCGGAAACATTTTCGTAGACACCGACCTGATAGGTTCCATCTCCGGAAGTAAGGGGAAAGGTACTATAATCTTTGTAAAGACTGTATGTATATGTGATGCCGTCTGTCCCGGTCAGCTGCAGTATGGGTTTGGCATTGAAACCGGTGTATTTTGCCATAATATATCCTTCTTGCGTGTGGGAGATATCAATAGCTGCAGTATCTGCTGTAAAAGTTTTGAGACCGTCTGCCTGCGGGGTAAGCACCTGTGGGGGGTGATCCGTATGGGAGGCAGCTTCTGTGGCCGGGGTCTGGTTGTGCGTGGCAGAGGGCTGATCCTTGTTTTGGGAACATCCACCAGTGAACAGACTGACACACAGTAATATAATCGGAATAAATCTGTACATTTGACAGGATTTCATGGTATACTCCTAATGATACAGTAAGTTCTATATTATCTGTGTTATATTATAAAGTGGAAATGAAAAGGAAAATTATGAAATATAAAAAAATGTTGAAAAGACTTTTCTTTTATGATATAATTAGTTAGTCGTGAGTTTAGAATTAGGAGGTGGAAATCGTGACCGTTTTAAATACGATTTTAACTATTGTATTTATTATACTGAGTATTGTAATTACAGTGATTATCTTAATGCAGGAGGGGAAATCTGCAGGTCTTGGCGCGATCGCCGGAGCAGCAGATACTTACTGGGGCAAAAATAAGGGACGTTCCATGGAAGGAATGCTTGTAAAGCTTACAAGAATTTTTGTGATTCTGTTCCTTGTCATTGCAATGGTTCTGAATTTGGGAATCTGGTAGAAACCAGAAGCTGTCGATTACATCGGCAGCTTTTTTCATTATATAAGGAGAAGATCTGGGTATGGACGCAAAGTATGAACAGCGGAAAAAAATGATATATGACTTTATGTGCGATGATATGTATGTCCCGATGAAAATCAAGGAACTGGCGATCGTCCTCGGTGTGAAAAAAGATCAGCGCCCACAGTTGGAACAGATTCTGAATGATTTGATGATGGAGGGGTGCATCGTCTGCTCCAAGAGAGGAAAGTTCAGCAAATCGGAAGAGAAAAAGATCGTAGGCACGTTTCAGGCACATCCGAAAGGATTTGGATTTGTCAGCGTGGAGGGGGAAAAGGAAGATATCTTTATTCCGGAATCCGAAACTAACGGTGCGATGCATATGGATACGGTAGAGATTTCCGTATCACCGGCAGTGACCGGACGCCGCAGGGAGGGAAAGGTGCTGCATGTGCTTGAGAGGGGCATGAAGCAGGTGGTGTGCACGTATCAGCTGAATAAAAATTTTGGCTTTGCAGTGCCGGATAATCCAAAGTTTGGTTCGGATATTTTTATTCCGCTGGAGCGTTCGAAAGGAGCTGTAAACGGTCATAAAGTCGTTGTTGAAATCACACAGTACGGGAAAAAGGGAAAGAATCCGGAAGGAAAAGTGGTGGAGATTCTCGGGCATATCAATGATCCGGGGGTGGATATCCTTTCTATTGTGCGCGCTTACGGGCTTCCGGTGGAATTTGATCCGAAGGTCATGACGCAGGTAGAGCATGTGGCAAAGCCGGTATCGGAAGCGGATATGGCAGGACGCATGGATCTGCGCGACTGGCAGATGGTGACCATCGATGGCGAAGATGCCAAGGATCTGGATGATGCGGTGTCACTTACCATGGATCATGAAAATTATATTCTGGGTGTGCATATTGCGGATGTGTCCAATTATGTGCAGGAGCACAGTGCTCTTGACACGGAAGCGTTGAAGAGAGGAACTTCTGTATATCTGGTGGACCGGGTGATTCCGATGCTGCCGCATGCCCTGTCAAACGGAATCTGTTCCCTCAACCAGGGGGAAGAGAGGCTGGCACTCAGCTGCATCATGACGGTCAATCCTAAGGGCGAAATTATCGATCACACAATCACAGAGTCCGTTATCTGCGTGGACCGGCGTATGACGTATACCAATGTGAAAAAAATTCTGGCAGACCATGATCCGGAGGTGATGGCGGAATATGAGCCACTGGTTCCGATGTTTGAAAAGATGGCAGAACTGGCAGCAATTCTTCGCAAAAAGCGTATGAAGCGTGGTTCCATCGACTTTGATTTTCCGGAAACAAAGGTAATACTGGATAAGAATGGAAATCCGGTAGATATCCGTCCGTATGACCGCAATGTGGCAACGAAACTGATCGAGGATTTCATGCTTGCTGCAAACGAGACGGTGGCAGCCGAATATTACTGGAGAGAACTTCCGTTTGTCTATCGTACGCATGAGCAGCCAGATTCGGAAAAAATACAGAAACTATCCACGTTTATCAATAATTTCGGGTACTCTCTCCACATAGGAAGTGATGAGGTGCATCCGAAAGAACTGCAGAAGCTGCTGGAAAAAATCGACGGAACTTCGGAGGAACCGCTGATCAGCCGTCTGACCCTTCGCTCGATGAAGCAGGCACGCTATACGGTGGAAAATACCGGGCATTTTGGTCTGGCAGCGGATTGTTACTGCCATTTTACTTCACCGATCCGCCGGTATCCGGATCTGCAGATCCACCGGATTATCAAGGACAGTCTGCGGGGGCGTCTGGGCGAAAAGCGCATTGGCCACTATACGCAGATACTGCCGGAGGTTGCAAAGCATGCCAGTGAGATGGAACGGCGTGCAGATGAGGCCGAGCGGGAGACAATTAAGCTGAAAAAAGTGCAGTATATGGAAAACCATATCGGAGAAACCTTTGCCGGTGTTATTTCCGGAGTCGCAGAGTACGGATTTTTCGTGGAGCTGGAAAATACTGTGGAGGGTCTGGTACGTGTGACTTCCCTCACCGATGATTTTTATCAGTATTATGAAGAAACTTATGAACTGGTGGGAGAAGCAACGAACCGCAGGTTTAAACTGGGGCAGCAGGTGCGTGTGACGGTGGATAACTGTGACCGGATCATGCGGACGATTGATTTTACACTTGCAGATTCTGACGAAAATTGATGGAATTCTTAAAATTTTCAAAATAAAAGCAGCAGTTTATTGCATTTTGCAGGAAAATCATATACACTGAGTTTACAGAACAAAAAGGAGGGAGCCGGGATGGCGAAACAACCGAAGAAGTTAATAGCCAACAATAAAAAAGTCTATCACGATTATTTTCTCGAAGAGACTTTTGAAGCCGGTATCGCTCTTGCTGGAACCGAAGTAAAGTCCATGCGCATGGGCAAGTGCAGCATCAAGGAATCCTTTATCCATATTGAAAATGGGGAGGTGATCCTCTATGGTATGCATATCAGCCCATATGAGAAGGGAAATATTTTCAACAAAGATCCGCTCCGGCCGCGCAAGCTTCTGATGCACAAGAAAGAGATTCAGAAGATGGTCGGTAAGATCGCGCAGAAAGGATACACGATTGTTCCAGTGGAAGTATACTTCAAAGGAAGTCTTGTAAAAGTGCAGGTTGCTCTGGCAAAAGGAAAGAAGCTTTACGATAAGCGTCAGGACATTGCCAAAAAAGACCAGCGGCGGGAAGCCGAACGGGATTTCAAAGTGCGGAATCTTGGATAGGTGTTTCGCAAAAAACAGGCGGGAGGCAAGAGTTATATTTTTGCTCCGCAAAAACATAACAGGGGCTAGTAATGGTTTCGACAGGGATCATGCAGCTGGAGAAGCGAGTCGTACGGGATACGTTAAATTCCACAATTAAAATTAAACGCTGAAGATAATTTAGCATACGCTGCCTAATGGCAGCAGTCTGACCTAGGGCACTCACACTTTAGGATCCAGGCTTCGACTCTGTGAGAAACGACGCAGGCTAAGCTTTGCACCTGTGGGCGTATCATGAAGCTACTAAAACCGCAAGGATGTTTGTTTTCGTGTGGCGGAGGGAATGTCAAAGAATAAACTACACTCGTAGAAGGACAGGGAATTGGTTTTTGGACACGGGTTCGACTCCCGTCTAGTCCACTAAAAAAGGTGCTTAAATAAGCACCTTTTTATTTTAACAATTCCGTGATATTGATTACAAGATTATCATAAATACATACCTGTATATCATCATCAAAACGGTATTGATCTGACTTTTCTGGTGAATCCGGTTTGGCGGTGCCAAATGAAATTATAGCATAATATCGTGAGTGTTATTTTAGTGGAAAAATTACGAAAAAAGTGATAGCATGATAGCATAGAAAATAACCAAAGATGAAGGAGAAGAAATGTTTCGACTGGTGGCAGATATTACAGAATTAAATATTGATCAGGTAAAGCTTCCGAAGATTCCGGGACTGGGTATGCTTATGAAGCTTCCAAATAAACAAAAAATTTCCATGATTGTCAGTGTTTTAAATGCGCAGAAAGGTCAGTTCCTTCCAAAATGGCAGGAGGCAGTGAATCAGAAGTGGGGGCAGTTGCAACTTTTGGATTATCAGGTGGAACAGCCGGGGGACGGAAGCTGTCTGGCGCGCATCCGGATTGATGTGGGAAATGCGGATTACGATAAAGCGATTGATTCGGTCATTCCGCATGTGTTTCAGGAAAAGGATGCCCATACGGTGCTCGGTGGGGATTATGCCGGATCTGGAAACCTGCAGGAAGTGATGCAGTTTATGCACAATGCACCGACGGCGGCAAAGAAGGAATTTTACATTGTAAAGACATTAAGCGTGGAAAAGGAAACAATTGCAAGAAACTTTGAAAACAGTGCGGCTTCCCAGGGAGCGGTACTTCGAATTGGAAGTCTGCGTTTTTTCCTGAAACAATCCTAAAAAGGCAAAGGAACAAAAGATGTTAGGAAATACAAAAGGTAAAATGATTAATCAGTATGTGCCGGATTATGTACTCTATGATCTTGAGACAACCGGTACTTCGAGTAAATATGACGAGGTTATTGAAATTTCGGCTGTCAAAGTAAAAAACGGCGTGGTTACAGAAGAGTTCAGTCAGCTTGTGAATCCGGGCAGACCGATTCCCAGCGCGGCAAGTGCAGTAAATCATATCACGGATGATATGGTGGCATTTGCACCAATGTTTGATTCCGTATTGCAGCAATTTCTTGCTTTTATCGGAGATGATGTGCTGGCAGGACATAATATCAATCGTTTTGATATGAAATTTTTGTATCGTGATTGTGAACGGTATTTCGGTCAGACACTAACCAACGATTACATTGACACACTGAAACTGGCACGGCTCTGTCTGCCGGAACTTTCGCATCATCGTCTGGGGGATCTGGCACAATATTACGGGATTTCCACAGCCGGGGCTCACCGTGCATTAAACGACTGCCGAATGAACCAGCAGATTTTTGAAAAGCTGGCAAAGGAGCTGGATGGTACTATCGGGCGGAATATTGAAATAAAAAATTGTCCGGTGTGTGGGCAGCCACTGAAAAAAAGGAACGGAAGGTTCGGAGAGTTTTGGGGATGTACGGGATTTCCGACATGCAGATATACAGAAAATATATGATATATGACGGAAAAACCGTAAGGAGGAGTGTATGAAAACAAGGGAAGAGGCGCTGGCATATGCATTGTCTTTTCCGAAAACCTATCAGGAGGCACCGTTTCATGATAATAACTGGCAGCTTGTGCGGGTAGAGGGAAGCAAAAAGGCGTTTTTATGGACCTATGAGAGGGAAGGATACATTAATTTAAATGTGAAAGCGGATCCGCAGTGGCGTGATTTCTGGAGAAGTACCTATGCATCTGTCATTCCGGGATGGCATCAGAATAAAGATCATTGGAATACCATTATTCTGGATGGTACCGTTCCGGAGCAGGAAATCCAGCGTATGATTGCGGAAAGCTATGATCTGGTTACGGACAGTCCGACCAGACGGATTTATGAAGCGGTTAAAAAAATTCCGCGCGGAAAAGTGGCAACATATGGACAGGTTGCGGAGATGGCCGGAAATAAAAAGATGGCACGCGCCGTGGGAAATGCATTGCATAAAAATCCGGATCCGGAGAAGATTCCCTGTTATCGTGTGGTGAACGCAAAGGGAGAATTAGCTGGAGAATTTGCGTTTGGTGGAGAAGGTGCGCAGGCAAGGCTATTGCAGGCGGATGGAATTGCAGTTGTCGATGGACGTGTTGATTTAAAAATCTATGGTATATAAGTCGTTGTTTTGCTGCGTGTTCCGTTCCTCTTGCAAAAATCAAAAGCCTCAGACCATGCCGTGAATCACCAATTTAGAAAAAATTAAGAAAATTGTTAGCAGACGTGCTTGACGAGTGCTAAAAACAATGCTATAACAAAACTGAAGCAAAGATATAAGTACGTCTTAGTGGAAAATGCTCTGACTGAGATGGAATGACAGGAAGTGCATTTTAGAAAGCAGTTCCTGTTTTTGTGATTGGTGAGGTGATAATTATGGCAGCAAAAAGAGATTTTTACGAAGTTTTGGGAATAGATAAAAATGCAGACGAAGCAACGATTAAAAAGGCATATCGAAAACTTGCCAAAAAATATCATCCGGATATGAATAAAGGAAATCCAAATGCGGAAAAGATTTTTCAGGAAGTAACGGAAGCTTACGAAGTGTTGGGAGATCCGAAGAAGCGGAAATTGTATGATGAGTACGGTCCGATTTCGCTGGAGGCAGGTTTTGATCCGGAGAAGATGAAACAGGCACAGTACGGGAATCCATTTGGAAATGGAGGATTTTATCAGTCGTATTCTTCCGGAGAACCGGGCAGCGGATATCAGGAGTTCCATTTTGATGGTTCTTCCGATATGGATGATATTCTTGACAAATTGTTTGGAAAAAAAGGTGGATTCCACGGAACCGGAGGTTTTGGCGGAAGAAGCGGATTTGGAAGTACTGGAGAATTTGGCAGTGGTTTTGGCGGAGTACATGAGGAAAGAGGGCAAAATATCGAGACGGAGGTGCCGATCAGCTTTGAAGAAGCGGTATTTGGCTGTGATAAAAGGTTTACGCTTACTTCTGGTGACGGAAAGAGCCAGAACTTTGAAGTGCATATTCCGGCAGGCATTGCAAACGGGCAGTCTGTGCGTCTGAAAGGGAAAGGACAGAAAGGGTACAATGGAAAAGATGGAGATCTGCTGATCAAAGTCAAAGTCGGAGAAAAATCTGGTTACGAGCGAAAAGGCCAGGATGTTTATACGACGGTGAAAATTCCGTATACAACAGCTGTGCTCGGAGGAGAGATAAAGATCCATACGTTGTATGGAGATGTTGTCTGTAAGATTAAACCGGGTACACAGTCTGGGGCAAAAATCCGATTGAAAGGAAAGGGCGTAGCAGCCATGAATAATCCGGCAGTTCACGGAGATGAATATGCCCAGGTGCAGATAGAGGTTCCGACACATTTGTCGCAGACTGCAAAAGAAAAATTACAGGAATATGCACGGGCATGCAGCTGAATGTGAGGTTACTGTTCGCAGGGTAACCTGTGAACAGTAACATGTGAGTGAATAGTAACGATGAAATAACAGAAGATCCCTTGACAAGAGGAACTTTCCATGCTTAAATAAATTTAGTTATATGACTGACGGATAAGTGGAAGAACCACGTGGAGTATAACAAGAGATATAAAGGTGACAGATCCAAAGATTGCACCGCAGATAGGGCGATACATCACAGATGTACCGCAGATAAGGCGATGCTTCAGAGAAGCACCGCAGGGGCCGACCGTCTGGGCACCGCACATTGCAGGGAAATACATGAAATATGTATTTGATTGAAATGTGGGTTCCCGGATGTGTCGGTTTTTATTTATTTTAGGCGTATTTGCGAAAGGAGAAACAAATGCAGAAGGTAGCACTCAGTAAAGAATTAGGCGCAACAACATATCCGGGACGTGGTATTGTGATCGGACGTTCTAAGGATGGAAAGAAGGCGGTAACTGCTTATTTTATTATGGGAAGAAGCGCAAACAGCCGTAATCGTGTATTTGTAGAGGATGGCGAAGGTATCCGTACACAGGCATTTGATCCGTCAAAGCTGGAAGATCCGAGCCTGATCATTTACGCACCGGTTCGAGTACTTGGCAACAAAACGATTGTGACAAACGGAGATCAGACCGATACGATTTATGAGCTGATGGATAAGCAGCAGACATTTGAGCAGGCGCTGCGCACCAGAGAATTTGAGCCGGACGCACCAAATTATACTCCACGTATTTCCGGTATCATGCACATTGATAAGGGTGAGTTCAATTATGCGATGTCTATCTTAAAGAGCAACAACGGAAATCCGGATGCATGCAACCGTTACACGTTTGCATACAGCAACCCGGTTGCCGGAGAGGGACATTTTATCCATACTTATATGGGAGACGGAAATCCACTGCCGAGTTTCGAGGGTGAACCAACCTGGGTTGATATTGATGGAGATATCGATACGTTTACGAAAATGGTATGGGAGAATTTAAATGAGGATAATAAAGTTTCCCTGTTTGTACGTTTTATTGACATTGAGACCGGAAACTATGAGTCAAGAATTGTAAATAAGAATAAATAAAAATAAATAAGAGCGGATTGTTGAAAAAGGAGAAAATCATGCAGGAATATGAATTAAAATACGGATGTAACCCAAATCAGAAACCGGCCAGAATCTATATGGCAGATGGCAAAGATCTGCCGATTAAGGTGCTCTGTGGAAGAGCCGGATATATCAATTTTCTGGATGCTTTTAATGGATGGCAGCTGGTAAAGGAATTAAAGAAGGCAACCGGACTTCCGGCAGCAACTTCTTTCAAACATGTTTCCCCGGCTGGTGCAGCGGTAGGACTTCCGCTGTCTGACGTGGAAAAGAAAATTTACTGGGTCGATGATATGGATATTGAGTTTACACCGCTTGCAAATGCTTATATCCGTGCCAGAGGTGCAGACCGTATGTCTTCATTCGGAGATTTTATTTCCCTGTCAGACATCTGTGATGCAGCAACAGCAAAGGTCATCAAGCGCGAGGTTTCCGATGGTGTGATTGCTCCGGGATATACGGAGGAAGCCTTGGAAATTTTAAAGCAGAAAAAGAAGGGCAATTACTGTGTAATCGAGATTGATCCGGCATACGAGCCGGCTCCGATCGAGCATAAGGATGTATTTGGTATCACATTCGAGCAGGGAAGAAATGAACTTCATATCGGAGATGATTTCTTTGACAACATCGTGACAGAAAACAAAGAACTGCCGGAGCAGGCAAAGATTGATCTGGCAATTTCCATGATCACTTTAAAGTATACACAGTCTAACTCTGTATGTTATGTCAAGGGCGGACAGGCAATCGGTATCGGAGCAGGACAGCAGTCCCGTATCCATTGTACCCGTCTGGCTGGTTCGAAGGCAGATAACTGGTGGCTGCGCCAGTCTCCACAGGTTTTAGGACTGCAGTTTGTTGACGGTATCAAGCGTGCGGATCGTGACAATGCCATTGATCTGTACATGGGTGAGGATTATATGGATGTCCTTGCAGATGGTGCATGGGAGAAGATTTTTAAGGTAAAACCGGCGGTATTTACCGCAGAAGAGAAGCGTGCATGGCTGGATAAAAATACCGATGTGGCACTGGGATCGGATGCATTCTTCCCATTTGGCGACAATATTGAGCGCGCACACAAAAGCGGCGTAAAGTATGTGGCAGAGCCGGGCGGATCGGTACGTGATGACAATGTGATCGAGACATGTAATAAATACGGTATGGTTATGAGCTTTACTGGAATCCGTTTATTCCATCACTAATTTCAAAGGGACAGGATACGGACATGCGGAATCTGTTCGTAGGATCATAAACTCTAAAATCCAAACACAAAAACAGCCATTTGGAAATATCCAAATGGCTGTTTTTGTGTTTGGATGATGAAAAATAAATGAATTTGCGCAAAATGTGGGTTCTATATGCATGAAAAATATACTAAAAAATACGAAAAATATTAAAAATTACACAAAACAACCGATTGCGCAAATAAAAAAGAATATGCTTGGAATTGTGAAAAGTGTGCAAAAAAGAAAGCGAAATATATCAAAATTATACATTGACACTGTGGGACTCTCTTGTTATACTAGAACCATAGAACAACCGATTGCGCAAAAGCGCAGTCCAGAAATAAAATACATCTAGCGGAGGGAGAACGAGATGGACAAATTTATTGTAAACATCATCCATCGCCCGGAGATGGTTCCAGAGTATTCTGCAACCGTGACCGGACAGGGAAAGGAAGAGGATATCGGAGATAAGGCTTTACTTACAGAGTCTCTCGATATTTTCAAGACACAGCAGAGACTGGCACATGAGAATGGCCTGAAAGTTACCATTCAGATGACATATGCTTCTTTGTTTAACGATGAAGCGGTTGAGATCGCAAAACATGATCATGAAGTCTATGGAGACGAAATCGCACTTTCCCTTTTGGGACTGCCTTGCGAAGAGTTCCGTGAGAAATATAAGACAAAAGATTTCTGTATCTGGATGTTTTCCATGGAAGACAAGAAGGCAATCGTTAATGATGTGTTCGAGAAATTCCATGATCGTTTCGGCTTTTACCCGGAGTCAACCGGTTCCTACTATATGGACGCAGAGCTGATCAATTATGTGAAGGAAGCTTACCCGTCTGTGAAGTGTGCGGTAGCTACCTGCTGGGAGGAAGGCCCGAAAGCATATCATACCTGTAACAACTCCTGGTATACACTTTTCGATGGCGGCCCATGGGCACCATGGATTCCATCCAAGCAGAATACACATGCGCCGGCAGCAAATCAGGCAGAGGACAGTGGAATCGTAGCTATCCCACACCTTTCCCGTGACCTGATTGCATGTTATGACGGAAACGGATCAAACTTCGGTACACATCCACAGAACGTGCTTCGCGGTATGATTTATGATACAAAGACCTGGGAGTATCCGTATCTGTATAACCTGATCGATCAGTATCGTGATCTGGAAAAATACAACAATGGATATGCTTACAACATGATGTTCGTCGGACCAGGCTGGATGAACAAGATGGGCCGCTGGGAGGCTCCATATGATCTGCTGTTAAAGTCATACAGTGACGGATGTAAGTATTACGGAGATTTGAAGAAAGAGGGCAAGCTGGTAGATATGACCATGTCCGAGTTCGCAGATCACTACAGAAAGAAGAAAGGTATTACCGACGAGAAACGTTATACAGAGCCGGAATGTGCCCTTTGGAGAGATATTTTATACGGATCTGACAAGCAGCTGTTCTGGTACTGCGATCCGTTTATGAGAGCCTGTGTTAATATGGATCAGGGTGGTGCGATTGTTGACCTTCGTCCATATGTTGCAAAATTAAACTGGCCGGTTGGTATCGGAACACCTCATGTACAGGATGCTTCTTATCCATTCCTGATTCAGGAGAAGTACCGTGCCGGATACTTTACACATTACGCAGGAGAAGGAACAGTCAGAAGTGCAAAGCTCTGCTACAAGGGTGAGGAAGTAGATCTGTGCCTCTGCCCGACACATGCACATTTCTCACAGGAAGGCAATACCAGAATCCTGACATTGGACCCGGTAACCATCGAGTTTAACGGACTGACAGTAAAATTACAGACAAAGGAATATTTTGAGGAAGGTTCTTCTAAGATCAAGATCGAAAGAAATATTCTCGAGATGAGTGATCCTGATGCAGAGGTTACCATTGATGAGTACATGGTAGCATGCTACGGAACCACAGAGTATCCGGAAGATATGACATCTGTCGTATTAAAATGCGAAGGTGCAGATGAAAAGACCATTCACTATGCATACAAGTGCCGCAGTGAAGTCCTGGCAGGAGCAACCGCAGTCAGCGCTGTAGTGCCTCCAATCGACACCAAAGTTTCCCTGACTGCTTCTTCTACAGACGCAGAAGGATACATTGAGGAAGGATATGCATTCTCACCAATGTTTAAACTTGGATATAAGAAGACTATTACAGACAAGGAGGTATTTGCAACATGGCTCAACTTGGAAAAGGCAAATTAAATTACAGATGTCCGTCCTGCTTTATGAGAGACCTCGACATCGATATGTTTTACAATAAAGATACAAAGATTTACAGTTGTATCCGCTGCCAGTACAGAGGTACGGAGGAAGACGTTTTAGCGAAAAATGAGATGGTTCGATTCCGTTATGGGGCAATGCATAAGAGATTCGACAAGTTTGATTTCGACTAAAAAGAACGTGCGGCAGCTGCCGCACGTTTTTAATATCAGGGTATAACTTTCAGGGAGTATAATATGCCTATGGGACGAAAACAAAAAGAAACCGTGGAACTGCGTTTTTATGAAATTCCACAGGGAGAACCGGTACTTGCTTTGTTGGGAGAGGAGTGGAACCGGGTATACGGACATGACAATTTTTATCTGCATTTCCATAACCTTATGGAGATTGGAATTTGCAGAAAAGGGGAAGGGGAGCTTATTATAAATGAACACACGTATATCTACCGGACGAATTCTGTTACCCTGATTCCACCGAATATTCCGCATACAACGATCAGTAATGGAATGACCAGAAATTCCTGGGAATTTTTATATGTGGATGTCAATCATGTCATAGAGGAACTGTATGGTGACCGGATTGCACAAAAAAATGAGGCTATTGAACTGGTACGCAGATCGGCACATTTGCTGCATGGGAGCGAGTGTCCGGAGATTGCAGAGATCGTCAATGCCATCATCCGGGAAGAAAAAAAGCAGAGTCCGTATTATCGTCAGGTGATCACAAGTTATCTGCATGCGCTGGTGTATGAGATGTTTCGTCTGAATGAAGTACAGACACAGACGAGACTTGAGGCGGCAGGAAGCGGAACAATGCGGCAGATCGCAGATGCACTCACGTTTGTCAATGACCATTATCAGGAAGAGGTAAAAGTGTGCACCCTTGCGCAGGTCTGTGGGATGAGTGAGACATCTTTCCGGAAAGTGTTTGAAGAATATGTGCATATGCTGCCGATGGATTATGTGAATCTGGTGCGTGTACAATACGCGTGTGAACAGATGAAGCATGGCAATGATTCGATGGATGAGGTTGCCAGAAAGGCAGGATTTTCCACAACTTCCACCTTTAACCGGAATTTTAAAAAATTTTTTAATACGTCGCCATACCAGTGGAAGATCAATCCACAGCGGTATGAGCGGAAATTACAGAACTTTCATATTAACGCATTAAAGGGATGGTAAACGTTTTCGAAGAAAAGGAGAAAAGATGAGCAGATTTATTAAAGGAATGGACCTTTCCACATTGCTTGAGTTAGAGCGCTGTGGGGCAAAATATTATGACCATGGAAAAGAGCGGGATATTTTAGACATCATGAGAGATTATGATGTGGACACAGTCCGTCTGCGTCTGTGGAATGACCCGTATTCCGAAACCGGTGAACCGTACGGTGCCGGATGCAATGATCTGGCAGAGACAATTGCCATCGGAAAGAAAGTATCCGATGCGGGATTCGGCGTATTATTAAATTTTCATTACAGTGATTTCTGGGCAGATCCGGGAAAACAGATTAAGCCAAAGGCATGGAAAGATTTTGATGCGGACCAGCTGGAACAGGCAGTTTATGAGTTTACCGGGGATTCTCTGCGCAAAGTACTGGAAGCCGGTGTCAATGTGACAATGATCCAGGTGGGCAACGAAGTGACCAACGGACTGCTCTGGCCGGAGGGATTAAAGCCGAATTATGACAATATTGCAAGATTTATCAGTTCCGGTATCCGGGCATGCCGTGCTGTTAAGCCGGAGATCCCGCTGATGATTCATCTCGACAACGGTGGAAACAATGAGATGTACCGCGACTGGTTCGATCATTATATGGAGCGTGGGGAAGATTTTGATTATATCGGACTTTCCTATTACCCGTTCTGGCATGGCACCCTGCAGATGCTTGAAGACAACATGAACGATATGGCAGCCCGTTACGGGAAGGAACTGATCGTGGCAGAGGTTTCTATGGGATATACCATGGAAGATTACAAGCAGTATGAGAAACTAAAGGACAGTGAGCGAAAGGGATATGCGACAAAGCCGGAACTTGTGGCAAAGATCGAGTATCCGATGACGGTACAGGGACAGGCAGATTTTACGAAGGACTTCTTAAACCGCGTGGCACATGTGCGTGACAACAAAGGTCTGGGATTTTTCTGGTGGGAGCCTGCATGGATTCCGGTACACGGAAGCGGCTGGGCAACGCCGGCATCCTTAAAGTATATGAATGATCCGGGACCATGTGGCAATGAGTGGGCAAATCAGGCATTGTTTGACTACGATGGAAATGTCCTTCCGGCACTGGAAGTGATTCGTGATTTTAGAAAATAAGATATGTAAAAATGTTGCATGAAGGAATGGGAATGTTGCAAGTTGTGCAAAGCATATTGCAAAGAATTCCCCTTCATGTATAATGGAATTATCAAGAAAACGAACCGTTGCACCAAGCAGCGGATAAACATGTAGAAAGGGAGAGAACAATGATTCAGAATGATGTATTAGCAAAGTTTAAAGAAATCTTTGGCGATGAGGGGGACATCAGAGTATATTTTGCACCGGGACGTGTAAATCTGATCGGTGAGCATACCGATTACAACGGCGGACATGTATTTCCATGTGCACTTACCATTGGAACCTACATGGCAGCGAGAAAGAGAACTGATCGGAAACTGCGTTTTTATTCCATGAACTTCGATGAGCTGGGTGTGATCGAAAGTTCTCTGGATGCATTTACTCCGGACCCGGATGGATTGTGGACCAACTATCCGATGGGGGTTATGTGGGCATTTGAAGGACGCGGCATGAAGTTAGAAACCGGTCTGGATATTGCGTTATTTGGAAATATTCCAAACGGTTCCGGACTTTCTTCTTCCGCATCCTTAGAAGTGGTTACCGGATATATGTTAAAGGATCTGTATGGTTTTGATGTGACCAATCAGGATCTGGCTCTGATCGGACAGTATTCCGAGAACAACTACAATGGCTGCAACTGTGGAATTATGGATCAGTTTGCATCTGCCATGGGGAAAAAGGACAATGCAATTTTCCTTGATACTTCGGATCTTTCTTTTGAATATGCACCAATCGTACTTGACGGGGCAAAAATTGTCGTCACCAACAGTATGGTAAAACACAGCCTGGTTACTTCCGCATACAATGACCGCAGAAATGAGAGTGCACAGGCACTGAAGGATCTGCAGACCGTTGTGGATATCAAAACGCTTGGAGATCTGACGGATGAGCAGTTTGAGCAGTACAAGGGAGCCATTAAGGATGAAGTTGCCAGAAAGAGAGGCAAACATGCGGTTTACGAGAATCAGCGTACAATCGCAGCAGTCAGGGCTTTAAAGGAAAACGATATTGAAACATTCGGAAAACTTATGAATGCTTCCCATGTTTCCCTGCGTGACGATTATGAGACCTCCTGTCCGGAAGTGGATGTACTTGTGGATGAAGCATGGAAGATTCCTGGTGTGATCGGTTCCCGTATCACCGGAGGCGGATTCGGTGGATGCACGGTCAGTATCGTAAAGGATGCATCCGTGGACGAATTCAAGGAGAAGCTGACAAAGGCATATGAGGAAAAAGTCGGAAAGACACCGGAATTTTATGTGGTTTCCATCGGAGATGGCCCAAGCCGTCTGATTTAAGAACGTATTACATAGGGTAAATGTGTGCGGAGCTGATTGGAACCGCATTTGCCGACAGGCTTTATAAAAAGGAGTACGAGATGATTCAGGAGAACATTTTAGAGTTAGTAAAATATGGTCTGAGCACCGGACTGGTAGATCCGGAGGACAAAGTATATACCATTAACCGCCTGCTGGAGCTTTTTCAGGTAGACGAAATCGAGGATGCGGTATTTGAAAAGGTGGAAAATCTTCCGGCATGGACACAGGAAGAGGCAGAAGGAAAACTTGAGGGAATCCTTGCAGAAATGATGGATTATGCATATGAGAATGGTCTCATGGCAGAAAACAGTATTGTATACAAAGATTTGTTTGATACAAAAATTATGGGATGTCTGGTACCGGAACCAAGCAGTGTCCGCAAGACGTTCCGTGATCTGTATGAGCATACCTCACCGCTTGCCGCAACGGATTATTTTTACAAATTAAGCTGTGACAGCAATTATATCAGAAGACAGCGTATCAAAAAAGACCGCAAGTGGACAACCGACACCGAGTTTGGAACACTGGATATCACCATCAATCTGTCCAAACCGGAGAAAGATCCAAAAGCCATTGCGGCAGCAAAAAATGCAAAGCAGAGCGCGTATCCGAAGTGCCAGCTCTGTAAGGAAAATGAGGGATATGCAGGACGTGTCAACCATCCGGCACGCCAGAACCACCGCATCATTCCACTGACGATTAACAACAGTGACTGGTTTTTCCAGTATTCTCCATATGTATATTACAATGAGCACTGCATCGTGTTCAATTCCAAGCATACGCCAATGAAAATCGAGCGTGCAACGTTTGGAAAACTTCTGGATTTTGTGACACAGTTTCCACATTATTTTGTAGGTTCCAATGCAGACCTGCCGATCGTTGGAGGTTCCATCTTAAGTCATGATCATTTCCAGGGCGGACATTATACATTTGCAATGGCAAAAGCACCGATTGAGAAAGAACTTCAGTTTGAAGGATTTTCTGATGTGAAAGCTGGAATCGTGAAATGGCCAATGTCTGTTATCCGTATCAGCGGACCGGATAAGGAGCGCCTGATCGAACTGGCAGACAAGATTCTTTTGAAGTGGAGAGGCTATACGGATGAGGAGGCATTTATCTATGCTGAGACAGACGGAGAGCCACACAATACAATCACTCCGATTGCCCGCAGACGTGGGGATGATTTTGAACTGGATCTGGTGCTGCGTAACAATATTACGACCGAGGAACATCCTCTGGGAGTATATCATCCACATGCAAAACTGCATCATATCAAAAAAGAGAACATTGGTCTCATCGAGGTTATGGGACTTGCGGTACTGCCTGCCCGCCTGAAAGATGAGATGGCAGAGCTTGCCGATGCACTGGTAAATGGTACAGACTTACGTGCGACAGAAACACTTGCTTCCCATGCAGAATGGGCAGAAGGTTTCCTTCCGAAGTATGATAAGATCACAAAAGACAATGTGATGGATATTCTGCATGAGGAAATCGGTCTGGTCTTTAATGAAGTATTGCAGGATGCAGGTGTGTACAAGTGTACACCGGAAGGACGTAAGGCATTCGAACGTTTTATTGCAGCTGTTTAGTTGCGTTCTCTGGCAGATATAAGTTTTCTCAATGTGACGGAAGAAAGCGTATATTCTCTTTCTACAGAAAAATTTGCAAAGCAGCTCTGGCATTGATTTCAGGTTCTTTGTGTAAGGGTTTTCATTTTATGCAATTATCTTTATTCAGTGAGTGCCAGAGCAAGTTGCAAATTTGTTCTTCCGAAAGAAATATACGCCTTCTTCCTGTTGGTTGGAGAAAAGATAATTTGGAAAATGTGCTGGTATCTATACAAAGAAAATTTGCATAAAAGATACCGTTATGGTATCTATACACTTAAAATGTAACATTTAGATACCACAAAGTCTCTATGGAACAAAAATTGCTTCTTCAGGTACCATTTTTTCAAAAAATCGGTATCTGAAGAAGCAATTTTTCTCTTGCAGGTGACATTCCTTTATTTTAGGCATTGAAAATAAGGAAATGTGTCACCTTAATCACTATTTTTTTATCAATAGATCCCATTTACAGAATTTGTGAAAATCGTTCTTTCACTTATCTTTTTTCCAATCAACAGGAAGAAGGGGGACATTTCTTTCGGAAGAACAAATTTGCAACTGCGCCGTAGTTCCATCACATAACGCTAATGGCATTAAAGTAAAATTTTTCAAAAAAGAACCTGAAATCAAAATCGGCGCTGCTTTGCAAATTTTTCTGGAGAAAGAGAATGTCCCCCTTCTTCCGTCGTATCGAGAAAATTTATATTTATACTTGTTATTTATTGGCAAACCCTCCGCATAAGCTTCTTCCGACAGTGGAAGAATGCCGGAAGCAGGAAACAGTCTGCAAACAGCCATGCCAGCGGACTGGCAAAACACGCAGCTGTAAATCCGAAGATCGGTACAAAGATCAGACCGATCAATGCGCGGGCAATCATCTCAAATACACCGGCAAATACAGCAAAGCCGGAAAAGCCCATTCCCTGGATAAGAAAACGAACAATATTGACCAGCGACAGAAGCATATAAAAGCAGGTGTTGGTGATCAGAAATTGTCTGGCCTGTGCGACAACCTGTGAGATATTGGCACTGTCCGAAGGATCTATAAACAGATAGATCAGTGGACGTGCAAGGAAAATGATGACAACAAGGATCGCTGCGGAGTAAACTGCGGCAAGAATGATGGCAGATTTCATACCGCTTGCCAGACGATCGTATTTTCCGGCCCCAACGTTCTGTCCGCCGTAAGTTGCCATGGTAGAACCGAGTGCGTCAAACGGGCACATCATAAACATCGAGATACGGCTGCCGGCCGTCATGGCTGCCACGGCGCCTGAACCTAAGGTGTTGACAGCAGTCTGCAGAATGACGCTTCCGATGGCGGTAATGGAATACTGAAGTCCCATAGGAAGTCCCATGATAAGAAGGTTCTTAACATAGGAAGAATCTAATGCCCAGTCGGAGCGTTTCAGGTGCAGAATATCAAACTTCCGGATGATTACAAAAAGACACAGCACACCGGAAACCGCCTGCGATAAAACGGTAGCAAATGCGGCACCAAAAACTCCCCAGTGCAGACAGATGATAAAGAACAGATCCAGTCCGATATTTAAGACAGCCGCAACGATCAGAAAAATGACCGGCGTGATGGAGTCCCCCAGAGAACGCAGGTAGGAGGAGAGTATATTATAAAGGATGATGGCTGGTATGCCGGCAAAAATAACAACAATATAATTATAGGACAGGTCGATAATATCGGAAGGTGTCTGCATCAGCACCAGAATCTGCCGACAGAAAATGACGGTCAGTGCCGTGAGAACACCGCCGATGAGAACCGACAGAATGGCGGAATTACCGACATATTTGCGCACGCCGTCATAGTCGCGCGCACCGAACCGCTGGGCAACCGGCAGACCGAAACCGTTGCAGATTCCCTGACAGAATCCTATGATCAGAAAATTGATACTTCCGGTTGCCCCAACTGCAGCAAGTGCCGTCACGCCGAGATAGCGGCCGACGATGATGGTGTCCATGAGACTGTAAAATTGTTGAAACAGCATACCGAACAGAAGCGGTACGGCGAAACCGAGAATCAGTTTCATAGGGGAACCGCTGGTCAATTCTTTTGTTGTACTTCTTGCCATAATGATTTACTCCTTTTATATTTTAAACAAAACTGCAAATGCTAGGATATTTTATCACGATTGTGTAAAACTGCAAGAGGAAAAAATGCTGAAATTTCATTTTTTTTGCGTTTTTTTTGCCGCGTCAATTCTTTACATTTGAGGAAGAATGCGGTAGAGTGGTAAGTGACTGTAATATTGTACATATAAAGGAGATTAAAGTTGAAAAACTGGGAAAAAAATATACGTAAGGTTGTTCCCTATACACCGGGAGAGCAGCCGAAGAAATCACAGATCATCAAGTTAAATACCAATGAAAATCCATATCCGCCGGCACCGGGGGTAAAGGAAGCACTGGAACATTTTCATACGGATGATCTGCGGCTGTATCCGGATCCGGTGGTGACAGATCTGGTGGATGGGATTGCACAATTCTATCAGGTAGACCCTTCACAGGTATTTGTCGGTGTCGGATCGGATGATGTGCTTGCAATGCTGTTTATGACCTTCTTTAATTCAAAGAAGCCGATTCTGTTTCCGGATATTACCTATTCCTTTTATGACGTGTGGGCAGAAATGCTTCGCATTCCGTATACACAGATTCCGCTGGATGATGCATTCCGCCTGAATCCGGCAGATTATAAATGTGAAAATGGTGGAATTGTATTCCCAAATCCGAATGCGCCGACCGGGGAACTTCTTCCGGTATCTGCCATCGAGGAGATCATTCAGGCAAATCCGGATGTGATTGTGATCGTGGATGAGGCATATATTGACTTTGGAGGAGAGAGTGCCCTGCCTCTGATTGATAAATACGATAATGTAATTGTGGTACAGACATTTTCCAAGTCACGTTCTCTGGCGGGGTCGAGGATTGGCTTTGCCATCAGTAATCCGACACTGATTAAATATTTAAATGATGTGAAGTATTCCTTCAATTCATACACGATGGATCGTATCACCATTGCGTTGGGAACGGCATCTATCCGTGACCGGGCATATTTTGAGCAGACGACAGAGAAAATCATAAAGACAAGAGAGTGGACCAAAGAGCAGCTTCGGGCACTCGGGTTCGTATTTGGTGATTCCAAAAGCAACTTTATTTTTGCCATGCATCCGGATGTTTCCGGTGTGGAACTGTTTGAAGCACTGAAGAAAAACGATATTTATGTGCGGCATTTTGGCAAGCCGGCACGGATCAACGAATATCTGCGTATCACAATCGGTACGGATGAGCAGATGCATAAACTGATCGATTTTCTGAAAAAATATTTAAATAAATAAAGCGAGGATTTTTTATGTTGACAAAATACTTGTGGGTATTTTTTGTTTCCATGGTACCACTGGTGGAACTGCGCGGTTCCATTATTATTTCGCAGGGACTGCAGCTGCCGGTACTTTCTTCTTATATTGTGGCAATTATCGGAAATATGCTGCCGGTGCCGGTGATTTATCTGTTTGCACGGAAAGTTCTGGTATGGGGAGCGGATAAACCGGTGATTGGAAAGTTTTTTTCCTGGTGTCTGGAGAAGGGAGAAAAGGGCGGAAAGAAATTACAGGAAAAAGCAGGCCGGGGGCTGTTTATCGCACTGCTCCTGTTTGTAGGAATTCCGCTTCCGGGAACCGGTGCATGGACAGGAACACTGGCGGCTAGTATTCTGGACATGGATTTTAAATCAACAATTATCGCCGTCATGCTCGGGGTTCTGCTGGCAGGAATTATTATGATGGTGCTCAGTGTGGCAGGATTCGGCATGTTTTTGAAATAACCAAGGAAGTAATTAATCAATGAAAGACAAGAAAAAAACCAAGACGATTCCGCGTCAGGTGCGCTGGGATAAGCTTGATAATACAGCACATCTTTTCCCGTCCATTGCGGGGGAGAGTATGACAAACGTGTACCGGATCAGTGTGACCTTAAAAGAAGAGGTTCAGGTGGAATTTCTGCAGCAGGCGCTGGACATGATTCTGCCGAAATTCGATGGGTTTAATCTTCGGATGCGCACAGGCGTATTCTGGTATTATTTTGAAGAGAACGGAAAAAAGGCGCCGAAAGTCACGGAAGAGGCGATGTTTCCATGCCGGTTTATCCGGCAGAACAAAAACCGCAATTATCTGTTCCGTGTGACCTATTATAAGTCAAGAATCAATCTGGAAGTGTTTCATGTACTGACCGATGGCATGGGAGGCATTAATTTCCTCCGGGAGCTGACGTATCAGTATCTGCGTCTGGTGCATCCGGAACTGGCGGAAAAAGAAGGAAACAAACTGAGCGGAGATACCTCTCTCAGCAGGGAGGACAGCTTTGTCCGCAATTACCGCAGCAGCAAGCCAAGCGGATTTAATAAAGAAAAAGCATATCTGATCAAAGAAGATAAACTTCCGGCCGGAGAATTTGGTGTCATGCATGGGCGGATGCCGGTCTCACAGCTGAAAAAGGTAGCACATGGCTATCATGCATCTTTGAATGAATATTTTATTGCAGTCTTTGTATGGAGTGTGTATAAAGAACTGTTACACGGGATGCCGGGAGGAAAACCGATCCGAATCGCAGTGCCGGTCAATCTGCGGCCGTATTTTGATTCGGATACGACAAAAAACTTTTTTGTTATGGTATCTGCAGAATTCCGTCCACAGAAAGAGTCCTACACGTTTGAGGAAGTACTTGCATGCATACAAAGCAGCCTGCACTCCCAGATCAATAAGGAACATTTAGAGGATCTGTTTTCTTACAGTGTATCCAATCAGAGGAACCTGCTTATGCGTCCGGTGCCGTTATTTTTGAAAAATATTGCCATGCGTATCGTATATGAAAAATCCGCAGTGGCAAATACGACAACGATCACAAACATCGGTAATATCAAGATCAAAGATATTTACCAGCCCTATATAGAAGGTTTTTCGGCTTTTATAGCCATGTCAAAAGGGCAGTATCTGAAAGGAACGATCTGTTCTTACCAGGATACGCTGGTATTTACATTTAGTTCCATCTTTTCCGAGGCTCTGGTACAGAAGGCATTTTTCCGCAAGATTGCGGCGGATGGTGTGGATGTGGAGATTGAGACGAACGGAGTATATTATGAATAAATGCAAAAAATGTAATGTTGTCATATTGGACGATACGGACCGCTGTCCGCTCTGTAAACATGTGCTGGAGTCGGACGGGATACCGGGAGAGAGCCGGTATCCGGATGCCATTGCAACGGCGCGTAAATTCCGGTTTGTGGAGAATCTGGTACTGTTTATCTCCATTGTGGCGGAGTGTCTGCTGATTGCCATCAATTTCCAGGTGGACAGGGAAGTGGCATGGAGCCTTGTAATTGGTATCATTCTTTTATATGGAAATGTGGTGCTTCGCATGGCAATTCTGGGAAAATCCGGATATCTGGCCAAAACCGTCTGTCTGGTACTTCTTGCCATTGTAATGCTTCTTGGAATTGATTATCTGACCGGATACCGGCGCTGGTCGTTAGACTATGTGCTTCCGGGGGGAATCATTGCCATTGATCTGGCGTTGTTTATCCTGATTCTGATAAACCGGAGAAACTGGCAGAGTTATATGATGTCGGAACTGCTGACGATATTGCTGAGCATTGTGCCGGTGGTATTGCTGCAGATGAGAATCATTCATTTTCCATATCTGGCATGGGGGTCCCTCGGGGTATCGGTATTTTTATTCCTTGGAACACTGATTCTTGGTGATCAGCGTGCACGAACCGAACTGAAACGGAGATTTCATATATGATAGAAAGCGAAGCGAGTGTAAAAGGACGTGTGGTGGCAGAAATGCTGTCACATTTTACCAATGATTTGAAAATCGGAAAAAAAATAAAGAGCGGAGAGCTGCGCAAGCGGATGATAGAGCCGCCATGGATTCCACCGGCAATGTTTAACCTGACAGGAATCAATATGGATCATTTTACGATGAAACTTTTGTCGTTAAAGGAAAATCCAAACACGGATTACGTGATTCTGCAGTTACACGGCGGTGGTTATACGGGAGCTGTGCGCAATGCGTATTATGTGTTTGCAGGATTATATAACGAGCTGAGCCATGGATGCAATGTGCTTACTCCGGATTATCGTGTGGCCCCGGAGAATCCATATCCGGCAGCACTTGAAGATGCATTGGCATCATACCGCTGGCTGCTTTCCAAGGGATATTATGGAGAACAGATTATCCTTGCCGGAGATTCGGCAGGCGGTGGACTGGCGATGGCACTCTGTATGTATCTGCGGGATCATAATATGCCGGTACCGGGAGGAATCATAGCCATGTCTCCGTGGACGGATCTGACGGCCAGCGGGGAGTCTTATGAGACCAATTATGAGAAAGATCCACTGTTTGGAAATACGAAGGAGAGTCTGATTTACCAGAATGATTATCCGGGGGAACATGACCGGATGGACCCGTATATTTCTCCGCTGTTTGGGGATTTCCGGGGATTTCCGCCAATGCTCATACAGGTTGGATCGATTGAGATGCTTCTGAGTGATTCGGTTTCGGTAGCAGCAAAGGCAAGGGAGCAGGGAGTAAAAGTGCGCCTGTCTGTTTATGAAGGGATGTTTCATGTGTTCCAGATGGCATATCTGAATATTCCAGAATCAAAGAAGGCATGGGCAGAAGCCGGCAAATTCATTGATGTGCTGCGCACGGACAGCAGACTGTAAAAATTATTACAAAAATGGCGCGGAATTTTTTCACATATTGCATAAACGCCTAGATACGTCTACATTTCCATGGAGTAAGCCTCCACATGATGTAGAAATGTGGGTTGACAATAACACAAGATGTAGTGTAGTCTTGTATTTGTTAATGAAAATATACAAGATATAGGGAGTAATCTCTATATCTTATATTTTGTGTAAACAATCGTTTATAAAGATAGACTTTGAGAGGAAGATGGAACATGAAAATTATTAAGAGAAGCGGAGTCGAAGTATTTTTTGATTCGAATAAGATCGTTGCGGCTGTACAGAAAGCGAATGCATCGGTAATCGATTATGAAAAACTCAGCGATGAGCAGATTCAGGAGATTGCCGATAATGTGGAAGTGGCATGTGAAAACATGAAACGATCTGCTAGCGTGGAGGAAATCCAGGATATGGTAGAGAACCAGCTGATGAACCAGCATGCATTTACGGTTGCCCGTAATTATATTACATACCGTTATAAGAGAGCGCTTGTGCGTAAATCCAATTCTACTGATGAACAGATTCTGTCCCTCTTAGAGTGTAACAATGAGGAAGTAAAACAGGAAAATTCCAATAAAAATCCTACTGTAAACAGTGTACAGAGAGATTATATGGCGGGAGAAGTCAGCAAGGATATCACGAAGAGATTCCTGTTGCCGGAAGATATTGTGGAAGCACATGAAAAAGGACTGATTCATTTCCATGATGCAGATTATTTTGCGCAGCACATGCATAACTGCTGTCTGGTGAACTTAGAGGACATGCTGCAGAATGGTACTGTAATCAGCGAGACCGGAATTGACCGTCCGAGAAGTTTTTCCACGGCCTGCAATATAGCAACACAGGCGATTGCGCAGATTGCAAGTTCGCAGTATGGAGGACAGAGTATTTCACTGTCCCATCTGGCACCGTTCGTACAGGTGAGCCGTGAAAAATTCCGGATACAGGTCCGGACAGAGTTTGAAAAGATCGGGCTGGATCTGGATGAGGAGAAAATCAATAAAGTAGCAGAGATGCGTGTAAGAGAAGAGATCAACCGTGGTGTGCAGATGATCCAGTATCAGGTGATCACGCTTATGACCACAAACGGTCAGGCTCCGTTTATCACGGTGTTTATGTATCTCGACGAAGTGCCGGAGGGACAGACCAGAGATGACCTGGCAGCGATCATTGAGGAGATGCTGCATCAGAGAATCAAGGGAGTAAAGAACGAAAAAGGAGTATTTATTACCCCGGCTTTCCCGAAACTGATTTATGTACTCGAAGAAGATAATATCCATGAGGATTCCAAGTATTTTTATCTGACACGCCTGGCTGCACAGTGCACGGCAAAGCGCATGGTTCCGGATTATATTTCCGAAAAGAAGATGAAAGAACTGAAAGTGGACAAGAACGGGGAAGGACACTGCTATCCATGTATGGGATGCCGCAGTTTTCTTACTCCGTATATTGACCCGGAAACCGGAAAACCGAAATATTACGGACGTTTTAACCAGGGAGTTGTGACGATCAATCTGGTGGATGTGGCATGTTCTTCCGGAAAAGATGAGAAAAAATTCTGGAAGATTCTCGATGAGCGTCTAAAACTGTGCTACCGGGCACTGATGTGCAGACATAAGAGACTTCTTGGCACACCGAGTGATGTGGCTCCGATTCTGTGGCAGAACGGAGCGCTTGCCCGTCTGAAAAAGGGAGAGACGATCGACAAACTTTTATTTGGCGGTTATTCCACCATCTCTTTGGGATATGCGGGATTGTGCGAGTGTACCCGTTATATGACAGGTGTTTCCCATACGGAGCCGGAGACCGGAACACCATTTGCACTGCGTGTCATGCAGCGTCTGAATGATGCCTGTGCAGAATGGAAAGAAAAGGAAAATATGGATTTCAGTCTGTACGGTACGCCGCTGGAATCCACCACCTATAAATTTGCAAAGTGTCTGCAGAAGCGTTTCGGTATCATAGAGGGCGTAACAGATAAAAATTATATTACGAACAGTTATCATGTGCATGTGACGGAAAATATCAATGCTTTTGATAAACTGAAGTTTGAGTCACAGTTCCAGAAGCTGTCTCCGGGTGGTGCAATCAGCTATGTGGAAGTACCAAATATGCAGGATAATATTGATGCCGTGATTGCCGTCATGAAATACATTTACGATAATATTATGTACGCGGAGCTCAACACGAAGAGTGATTACTGTATGGAATGTGGCTATGACGGTGAGATCAAAATTGTTGAGGAAAAGGACAGCGGAAAACTCGTCTGGGAGTGTCCGAACTGCGGAAACCGTGATCAGGATAAGATGAGTGTTGCACGTCGTACGTGCGGGTATATCGGAACACAGTTCTGGAATCAGGGACGTACACAGGAAATCAAAGAAAGAGTATTACATTTATAAAACATGGAAGAAAACAAACGGAAACAATATGCCCATTTGTATGAACACCATGAGGTAGAAGATCCACAACCCCGGGAAGAGAAAGAAAAACCCATCGGGCCGAGTGGCAGAAACCGCCATCGGCCGATGGTGGAAAAGGTATGCAGACGCATCGCCTTTTCTTTCCTGGCCATGGCGGTTGTTCTGTTACTTGCATTGAATTATTTTCAGATCAAAGAGGCAAAAAAGGAAGCGGTTTTGGAATATATCCGCAAAGAAAAGCAGCAAATGAAAAATCGTGAGACAGAAAAGACGGACCAGCTTGCAATCTTAGACCAATATGATATATTATATAGTATGTATCCGGATCTGGTTGGATGGATCAAAGTTGACGGGACACCAATCGATTATCCGGTGATGCAGGATCATACAGGCGGGGAATATTATCTGAAACACAATTTTGAAGGAAAAGATGATAATAAGGGAAACCCGTTTGTTTCCGCAGATGCCAGCATTGATCCGATGGATCAGAATATTGTGATCTTTGGGCACAACGTAAGTGATGGAAGCCAGTTTGGAGATCTGGATGCCTATCTGGATAAGAAATTTTACAAAAAGCATCCGGTGATTACTTTTGATACGATTTATGAAACTGGACAATATCAGATTGTTGCGGTGGTAAAGACACATGTAAAGGAAAAAGACGAATCCGGATTCCGTTATTACTGGTTTCGGAATTATAAAAACCGGAAAGAGTTTCAGAATCTGCTGGATTTTGTGGAAGAGAACCGTGTGTATGATACAGGGGAGCATCTTATCTATGGAGATACCACAATTATGCTCTCTACCTGTGAATACACGGTAAACAATGGGAGACTCGTAGTCATAGCAAAAAGGATATAGGGCAGAAGATGAAAAAATTAGGGATGATGAAAACGATACTGATGATGGGATGTGCGCTGGCGCTGCTTTTTGCAGCCGTTCCGCAGCCGGTTATGGCAGCGAACAGCCAGATGAATCTGACGGTTGGAACAACCAATGATGCAAAAGCCGGGGATACGGTAACGGTACGTCTGGTCGGAAGCAATAATCCGGGACTTTCGACATTTGCAGCAAGACTGGCATATGACGATTCTGATCTGGAATATGTAGGAACCACATGGGCAAATACGATTTCTTCGGATTCGGGAAATATTGAGCTGGTTTCCCCGGTTACGGAAAATAATCAGCAGGCACTTAATCTTTCGGCAATTTTAAATAAGACTTATTCCCAGAATGAAACCATTGCCACGGTTACCTTTAAGGCGAAAAATGCATATACAACGATGCCGGTTACCCTGACAGTGCGTGAAGTGACGGATGCAAGTTACAATCCGGTTACGGTTACAACGGTTGTGGATGCTTCTGCAGGACAGACACAGAGCCAGTCACAGTCCCAGAGCACTTCCCAGAGTCAGTCGTACAGTCAGGATGACACAGAGTATACAGATGATATAGATGATACAGACGATACGGACGATACGGACGATACCGATTCGTACGATGATACAGACGATATGCAGGATTCCCAGAGCAGCAGTGGGAATACACATAAAACTTCATCGAACAAAAAGAATAACAGTGGAAATACATCAAAAAACGGAAACCGGACAGATGCAACACCAAAGACAGGTGCGGTTGATCTGCGGATGGTATTTGGAGCAGCAGTAATTGTTTTTTTACTGGCAGCAGCAGGCTGCATCCGTTTCCTGAATAAAAAGAAAGAGTAAATTATGAATTATGCTGGAATTAAGTATTGTGACATCGCAAACGGTCTCGGCTGTCGGACGGTACTGTTTGTATCCGGATGCCGCAATGCATGTAAGGGCTGTTTTCAGCCACAGACATGGGATTTTACCTATGGAGAATGTTTCGATGAGCAGGTACAGCAAAAGGTGCTTGATTCACTGAAACCGGAGTATATAGAGGGAATGACCCTGTTGGGAGGAGAGCCGTTTGAGGAAGAAAATCAGGAGGCTCTTCTTCCTTTTATGAAAAAAGTAAAAAGTTTGTATCCGGATAAGAATGTCTGGGCATTTACCGGATATATATATGATAAAGACCTGATTTTGGGAGGCAGAAAACATACGAAAGACACGGATGACCTGCTTTCCCTGATCGATGTACTGGTGGACGGTCCATTTATTGAGGAACAGAAGGATATTACGCTCAAGTTCAGGGGATCGGTCAATCAGCGCATTCTTGACTTGAAAAAAACCATGGAAAGTGGCAAAATAGTTAAGTTGATGGAATAGTTATGAAAACGAGGATGGATACATATGAAAAAGCATATTAATGCATTGTTGGGATTTGTCTGTTATACAATCGGTGTGATTGCAGCAGCATATTACGGGTTGTGGAAGATGCTTGTGCTTCCGCTTCATACTCTGGCAGTTTCTTTTCTGGCAGGGGATCTGAATATCACACTGCTTGCGGTATGTGTTGTCAAAATACTTTTTTCAACAACGATGGCAGGATTGATCTGGTGCATTGGCTATATAGCCTATAATCACTTTAAAGGCACACAGGATCCGGACTGGGAAACTATGGAGAAAGAGTACATGGCAGAAAAAGAAGAGAAAGAGAGGCAGGCATCGTGATTTTACGGGTTCCGGAATATTATGAGAAATTTTCCTGCATTGCATCCCGCTGCAAGGACAGTTGCTGTGCAGGCTGGGAAATTGACATTGATGAGGATTCCTATGCATATTACAACAGTGTGGAAGGTAAATTTGGCAAAAGACTCAAAGAAAGTATGTATGAGGCCGATCCGGATGATGATGGCGGTGGATACCGTTTTAAGCTGAAAGGGAAGAAACGCTGTGCCATGCTCAATGACCATAATCTCTGTGATCTTTATACAGCACTTGGGGAAGAGGCTCTGTGTGAAGTGTGTACAGAATATCCGCGTTTTTCCCTGATTTACGGAGATGTGGAGCAGAAAGCACTGAGTCTTTCCTGCGAGGAAGTCGGACGGATTCTGTTTGAGCGGACAGAACCGGAAAAGCTGGTGGATATAGAGCTGCCCGGAAATTGCGATGACGGTGAGGACGATCCGGCATATGTTGCGTTCATGGAATGGGTGCAGCAGGAGTCGGTGAATATTCTGCAGAATCGTACCCATAATATTCCGGAGCGCATGAGAGAGTTTCTGGCGTGGTGTGACCGTGTACAGACCGTGATCAATTATGCACAGGCAAAAGAGGATATGTCGGTACTGGCAGACTGGAGATACGAAGATGCCGGTCATGAACTTCGGGAGTGGGAGCAGAAAAATATTGAGGGAAAAGAGAAGCCGGTTCGTGCACTTTCTTATGAAGATTTCGAGGAACGTTTTGCGGTTTTTGCCGATATGGAAGAGCTGGATGAGGAATGGGTTCACACCAAGGAAGAATTCGAAAAGCTGTATCACGAAGATACCTATGAGGCATTTCTGACAGAATATATGCGATCATCGGATTATTCGGAACTTGGCTATGAACATCTTCTGGTTTATTTTGTGTATCGTTATCTGATGAATGCGATATATGATTATGATATTTTATCCTATGCCAAAATGATTGTGATGGCAACCCTTGTGGTAAGAGATATGGATGCGGCACGTTTTTACAGAAACGGTGGCAAATTCACAATGTCTGACCGTATTGACGTAGCGCGTATTTTCTCAAAGGAAGTGGAACATTCCGAAGGAAATGCACAGGATCTGAAAGAAATGTGTATGATGGAAGAAATTGCGAAAGTGGATGCACTTTGCAGACAGATTTAAACGTTTATAACAGAGATAAAACAGGCATCTGGCGAACCCCGGATGCCTGTTTTGTATTATGCTTTATTTGTCTAACAGATCGGTATAGAAATCTGCGTAATCCTTGCGGTTGTCCTTGCAAAAATCAATGGCAGCAGATGGATGCTGGTTCAGACGTCCGGTCAGCAGATACGGAATATCATATCCCCATACGGCACCGGTTTCTTTGAGCGGCAGCATATAGTCTTCTAAGAACCGGAGTACCGGGAATACATTGTATTTCGGATTTTTCAGAAAACTCAGAAGCAGTTCCATGGCACAGTTTCCGGCACCCCGTCCCATGGACATCATGGTAGCATCTAAAAGACTGACACCGTGGGAGAGTGCTTCAATCGTGTTGGCAAAGGCAAGCTGCTGGTTATTGTGTGCATGCATACCGATGTATTTGCCGTATTTTTCTCCAAGTTCGGTGTATTTATCTGCAATCGCACGGATCTGTTCCGGGTAAAGAGCACCGTAACTGTCCACGATATAAATGCCATCGGCGCTGCTTTGACCGACCATTTCAAGTGCCTGGTCAATATCGGATTCTTTGGCATTGGAGATTGCCATGATATTACAGGTTACCTCGTAGCCCTTTGCCTTGGCATCTTCAATCATTTCGATTGCAGCAGGCATCTGGTGCACGTAAGTTGCCACACGAACCATGTCAATTACACTGTCTTTTTTGTCAATGATATCTTTTTTGTAATCGCAGCGTCCGACATCTGCCATGACGGAAATCTTCATATCGGAGTTGTTGTCACCAACGATCTCACGGATGGATTCTTCATCACAGAACTTCCACTTGCCGAATTTATTTACGTCAAACAGCTCCTTGGAAGCTTTATAACCAAACTCCATATAGTCAACGCCGGCCTTTACATTGGTGCGGTAGAGTGCGTTGATAAAGTCATCGGAGAACATAAAGTTGTTTACGAGTCCTCCGTCACGAATGGTTGCGTCCAATACACGAATATCGGAACGTGCTGTCATTAAGTCTCCTTTTTGAGCCATTTTTGTTTCCTCCTTGTGGTTCTTTGAATCTTTTACACTTTAACGCTTCGACGCGTGTGAGTATATAATAACACAATTCGATAAAAATGCAAGCAAAAACTTTACTTTTTTCCAGTCTCCTAATATAATTAAATCGGGTGAAAGCCCGAAGGAGGAGAAAATGATATACTTATTAGGAACATATGAACACGCACTGGTTGCTTTTATCGGTGTTTTATTTGCTTTTGCAGTGACCTGTATTGCAATTGCAAAATTAAACGGATATCTGCCGAAGGACATGGGAAGACAGTATGCACATGATGGAGCTCTTTCCGCAGGGAAACCAAGAGGTGCGGGTATTATTTTTGTGTTGACTTTTGTTGTTTCCGCATTGTTGTTTGGCAAAATGAATAAGGAAATTATCATTTATCTGGTGCTGATCGTCATCGAAATGTTCACCGGATTCTTTGATGATGCCGCAGAAAAACCATGGGGAGAGTATTTAAAGGGAATTCTGGATCTGGCGGTGGCAGTCGTTGTAGCCATTTCCTATCTGCATTACAATTCCAGTGAGATCACCATTGCCATTACGGGAACGACCATCGTGATTCCACCGGTTGTATTTGCCATTCTGACCGTTATTCTGGTGTGGGTTTCCATCAATGTTACCAACTGTTCGGATGGTGTGGACGGATTGTCGGGAACACTGACCATTATCACGTTGATGAGTGTGTTTGTTCTTGACAATATTTTAAAAGTCAATGATTCTTTCAATTACTGTATTTTACTGTTTGCGGTATGTCTGCTGGGATATCTGTGGTATAACGCAACACCGAGCAAGCTTCTTATGGGAGATGCCGGATCACGTGCAATGGGTATTTTTATTGCCATTGCGGTATTGAAGATGCACAGTCCGTTTATGTACCTGCTGGTTGCTGCGGTACTTATCGCAGACGGTGGTCTTGGTCTGGTAAAGGTTTCACTGCTTCGGTTTTTAAAGATACATATTCTGAAGAATACCATCACACCGATCCACGACCATGTAAGAAAAAAGGGTGGGTGGTCCAATGCCCAGGTGGTATTTCGTTTTGCTATCATTCAGATTGTAATTTCACTTGCAGCAATTTATCTGGTTATGATTTAAGTTGTAGTTATAATTGGAGGCTTTATGCGTTTTGTTTCCATTGAAGATGCCAGACCGGGAATGTGTCTTGCGTATGATTTATATGATTCCATGGGACGTACCATGGTGGGAAGTGGCTGTGAACTGACGGCTTCCTATATCAATAAACTAAACGAATACGGATTTAGCGGTATTTATATCGAGGATGAACAGTCGAAAGATATTTACATCGAAGCAACAATACCGGAAAAACTGCGCCAGGAAGGGTTTAAATGTGTGCAGGAGAATGATATTGACCGTTGTGCCGAGATTGCACAACAGATTGTGGAGAATCTTTTGTCCAGAAAAAATGTGTGTCTGGATATGACAGATCTGCGCTCATACGATGATTATACATATGCACATTCGGTGAATGTTGCGGTGCTCTGCTGCGTGATCGGTATGGGGATGGGAATGAGTGAACGCGATCTGAATTATCTGGTTACAGCGGCTCTTTTGCATGATCTTGGAAAACTTGCCATTCCAAAGGAAATACTAAACAAACCGGGCAGGCTGACACCGGATGAATACCAGCTGATGAAGACCCATTCGACCCGTTCGTACCAGCTGCTTTCGAAGCGCTGGAATATTTCGGCGCATATCAAGCAGACGGTACTTCTTCATCATGAAAATGTAGATGGAAGCGGATACCCACAGGGGCTGATGGGAGATGAACAGTCACTCTCCGTAAGAATTGTACATGTGGCGGATGTGTATGATGCGCTGACATCAAGACGTCCGTATAAGAAACCATATTCTCCTTATGAGGCAGTAGAATATCTCATGGGAGCCTGTGGCATCATGTTTGACAAAAACGTTGTGGAAGTGTTTATGGAACGTGTCCCACTGTTTCCGAGAGGGACGGAGGTAAACCTGTCGGACGGACGTAAGGGACTGATCTATGAAAACAAGGGACCGCATAATTTGCGTCCGGTTCTGAATATGCCGGATGGAACCAAACTGGATCTGATGGAAAATAAAAACTTAAATGTTACGATTCTTCCACCGGAATATCTTGATACGGTTTCTCCAGATTCGGAAGAGCCGGGAAGAAAGAAGATGGTTCAGGAAACTGCCAGAAAAAAAATCATGATCGTAGATGATATGAAGACTAATCTGGATGCCATGCGTGGAATTCTCGAGGATGAGTATACCGTCATTCTCTGTAAATGCGGAAAACAGGCATTGCATTATCTGGAACACAATGAGTTTCCGGATCTGATCATTATGGATGTTGATATGCCGGAAATGAACGGAATCGAGACTACCATGAGAGCAAACAAGCTCACAGGGGGCAGGATACCGGTTCTGTTTGTCACGGCCATGTGTGATGCGCATACGGTAATGACCTGTCGGAGACTGCATGCGGCAGGATATATTGTGCGGCCATATAAAGCCATTTATATCAAATCCGAAGTAGAGCGGATATTTAGTGGTTGGAGGTAAAACGGATATGGGACTGGTTTTCCATCTGATCTGTCTTTTTTTTACACTGTTTGTATTACAAAGTTATGTCAGCAGCGGGTTTCACGCAAGGGAACACCGGCTGCTGCCGTTGGTTTTAGGGCTGATTGCACTGAACAGTTTTTATCGCATTACCTATTATGTTACGGGAGAGGCACAGACACTTCGTATACTGACAGATTTACTGGCCATTCACATGCTGTATCTTATGATTCATTATGTGGGTGATTTTATGAAATTCCAGCTGAAACTCAGGACGGAAGTGATTTTGTTCTGCAGTCTGGTGCTGTTTAATTCCATGTTGATTATACGTGCTGCGCAGCGCGAGACGTATCAGGATGCGTTTCGGATTGCGCTGCTTTGTTATACGGGAATTCTTCTGGGGCTGGCTACTTATGTGAGAGTGAAAAGCGAGGTTTCTGTCTGGGAGGGACATGTAAATGATATGTTGTATCTTGGCATGGCACTTCCGGGAGTTGCAATGTTGTTTCGCGCAGTTACGCCGAAAGCGGAAGAATTTCTGGTGCCGGGAGCTTTTGAAATTTCCTGTCTGATTGTCTTTTATCTGATGATGACGGGAAGATTATCCAATGTGACGAACATTATCCGGGAAAACTTTTATAATATCAGTGATATCCCTACGTTTTTGTTTGACAACAGAATGCGTTACCGGGATGCCAATGCCAGTGCCAGACGATGGTTTCCGGAAATTGTGGGGGAACTGACGGACGATCCGCAGGAGTACCCTTTTTATACCAAAATGATGCGTTGGAGTAAAGACCCGGATCAGGATTATGTGGTTCAGTGGAAAGAAAGTTATTGCAGGTGTCAGCTGCATCCGGTCTGCAGTGAAAATGTGGTGAGAGGATATATTCTTACTCTGCTCGACATCACACAGCAAAAGAAGGAAACGGTTCTGATGGAGGATCTGAAAAAGAAAGCAGAAGAACAGTCATTTTTAAAAAGCCGTTTTCTGGCATCGGTCAGTCATGATCTGCGCAGTCCGCTGCATGCGATTATCGGAGGTTCGGACATTTTAAAAAGGCAGAATCTTCCGGATGAGAGCAAAAACATTCTTGAATATATCCGTATCGCGGGAAATAATCTGCTTGAACAGGTGGATACCATCCTTGCATATTCGAAGCTGGAAGCAGGAATGTTGACGCTCAAAGACAAAACATACAATTTTTATGAGATGATCGAGGAACAGGCCCGTCTTTGTCTGCTGAATATCCGGGAAAAAGATATCGTATTTACCGTGAGGTTTCTGGACCGGTTTCCGCAGCAGGTAAGCGGAGACAGTATACGTGTGGCACAGATTTTTCAGAACATTTTATCGAATGCCTGCAAGTTTACGGAACAGGGAACGATCACGCTGTCACTCCACTGTAAGATGGAAGAAGGACAGGTATGGTTTGACGGCTGTGTGGAAGATACCGGCGTGGGAATGACAAAGGAAAAACTTGCACAGGTATTTACGGAATATGTTTCGTTCTCCGAGGATATGGGGGTAGAGGGCTTTGGCCTGGGTCTGTCAATTGTCAGACAGCTCGTAGAAATGATGCATGGCTGGGTAAGAGCAGAGAGTGATCCGGGAAAAGGGACACGCGTATCTTTTGGGTTTTATCAGAAACAGGTTATGGCTGAGATATCAGAGCCGAGAAACATCGGACGGGAAATATTAAAAGAACAGAGTGATCCGCAGGTTGAAGAAATACAGCCGAACTGGATTTATCCGCGGGCACGTGTCCTTCTGGTGGATGATATGGAAGCAAACAGGGTGATTTTTCAGGAACTTGCGGCTCCATGGAAGTTTATACTGGATCTGGCGGTGTCAGGAGAAGAAGCTGTACAGATGGTAAAAGAACGGGAATACCAGATGATCATTCTGGATCAGATGATGCCGGGAATGTCCGGATTTGAGACGGCGGATCAGATACAAAGATACAGTCATGCACCGCTTGTTCTTATGACAGCGGATATTTCTGACGAAGTGAGAAGCCGTTCCATCCGGCATGGATTTACCGATTTTATGCCGAAACCGATCCGGCTGCAGCGGATGAGGCAGGTTTTAGAAACCGGAATTCCGGTCAGATACAGGGAACTTCCGAATCCGGTCGATGCGTCAAAGAAGGCGAAAGCCACAGGGCAGAGGAACGCTGCGGATATCCGTACGCTGGAATCTTATTGGAAAGAGGTGGAGGGTTTACTTCCGAAACTTCCGGAATATGTCCAGCGGGATCTGCATATGTTTCAGACAAAAGTTCATGGAATCAAAGGGATCAGCCGCCAGATTGGAAAAGAGGAGATTGCCCAGCAGGCAGAAATTATGGAGATGGCGGCAAAGACCGAAAACCGTGCCTTTATAAACCGGAATCTGCATATCTTCTTAGAGCAGCTGCGGGGGACGGTGAAAGAAATAAAACAGGAGACCAAAGATTTACCGGAGAGTGGTCACATACTTCGGCAGGGAAAACTCCCCATGATGGATGAAGAGCAGCGACGACTGTGCTGGAAAGGGTTAAAGTATGGATTTGATACCTATGATATTGCACAGATTGAGGAGAATATAAAGATACTTTCCGAACATGAATTACCGCCGGAAGAAAAAGAAAGGCTTCCCGTGGTAAGGGAAGCCTATGAAAATCTGGATTATGAAATTGGAAGCAAAGCCTGTATGTTTTAGACACGGCGGCGCAATAACGCATAGAATTTTTCAATATGGAAAGGTTTTCCCTGAACCGCCTGGACTTTCAGGCGGTTTTCTTCATTGAAACCTACCAGAATGTTGTGATTGGCCTCTGCCAGGTAATCCATAATACCGTCAATATCGGATTTGGTATTTTTCGGACAGTTTACATACATATGTTTGTTTGCGGTAATATGCATGGTATAAGAGATGCTGAAATGATACCAGAGCATTTTGTGGAGCGTCGAATGTTTATAGATCCACAGAATCTCCTGAATAGGCACAATGGCATTTCCATATGGTGATGTCATGATAAAATAATGTTCGGTGATAAACATATCCTCCGTTGCCAGCTGTGGAAGTGTTGCAAGTTCTTCCTCGGCCTCGGCGAGAATCTGACCCGGATGTCCGAAGACGATCAGGTTCTGGCACGGTGGGGAAAGCACCGGGAACCGGATATAGACCATACAGATCAGAAGATACAGGACGGTATAAATCATGGAACCGAAATACGCGAAGAATAAAATGCGCGTCGTGGTTAAATGATAGTCAGGCTCACTGAAATAATACGAAGACAGCTGATTGCGGATACCGGTTTCGGTCCAGTTCAGGTCAGAGGAAAGCTGGGACAAAAGTGCCAGATAAGATTCTTTTCCTTTGACGATCCGGCCGGTGACGGTCAGACGGTCGATCGTAGGGAGTCCTTCCTCACATGTATGCGGGGTAAGGAGAATGATGCTGCAATTATTTTTCTGTGTGGTGTAATAATAATATCCGCGGGTCTGGCCATAGGTTTCACAGGTATATCCGCTGAATTTCAGATCTGTGAAGGTCATGCGTACATAACGGTGATGGTTCTTGTAGGCGTCCGCAATTTTGGGATTGTCGGAAAGCTGTGCAGGGCGCAGCATGGCACCCAGTGGAAATACGATCCAGAGAACTGCAAGTAAAACCAGATATATCATTGGAGAAAAAAGTCTTCTGCGATAGAAGGCCTGAATATTTTTGGAAATATAATGTTCGTAGCTGTCAGGCATGGAAAATCCTTTCTGTAGTTCAACTTATGCATTCAGTATAAAGGTTTCGGGAAGAATAATCAACCTTGCTTTTGCCATAAAAACTTGCTAAACTATGATACAAAGCAGGAGGAAAAGAATGGACGCGTATACGGGTTTTGCGCAGGTTTATGACCTGTTTATGGATAATGTGCCCTATGATGAATGGTGTGCATATATTTGTGAGACATTAAAAAAGCATGGAATTGCAGACGGACCGGTGCTGGATCTGGGATGCGGAACCGGAGAACTGACCCGGAGACTGGCTGCCTGTGGGTATGATATGACCGGTGTGGATGTTTCTGTGGATATGCTGCAGAAAGCCATGGAAAAGCAGACAGATCCACCGATTCTTTATCTGCTGCAGGAGATGCAGACACTCGAACTGGATGGATGTGTGCGGGCAGTCTGCTGTACCTGTGACTGTGTCAATTATGTACTTGAGCCACAGGAACTTTCCGATGCATTCCGGCGGGTTGCCGCCTGTCTGGAAAGCGGTGGAGTATTTATCTTTGATATGAATACCGCCTATAAATACGAACAGCTTCTCGGAGATCACACATTTGCGGAGAGCAGGCAGGAAGGAAGTTTTATCTGGGAAAATTATTATGACGAAGAGACCAGAATCAATGAATATGACCTGACACTGTTTATCCCGGAAGCGGGAGAGCTGTACCGCCGATATGCGGAAACACACTATCAGAGAAATTATAAGGTGGAACAGATAGTGGATTTTCTGCAGCAGGCGGGACTGGTCTGTGAAGGAATGTATGATGATTACACCGACGCCGGGGTCAAAGCCGACAGTGAGCGTATCACATTTGTTACAAGAAAAGAATAAAGGAGAAATGATACATGGCAGATTATATTGTTAGAGCAACCGCAGCAGGTGCCGCAATCCGGGCATTTGCAATTACATCGAGGGATCTGGTGGAGACCGCCAGACAGGATCACAATACGTCCCCGATCATGACGGCAGCCCTGGGACGTCTGTTGTCCGGCGGTGCAATGATGGGAACAATGTTAAAAGGGGAAAAGGATCTTCTGACCCTGCAGATTCAGTGCAGCGGTCCGGCCAGGGGACTTACCGTTACTGCGGATGCCAATGGACATGTCAAGGGATTTGTCAATAATCCGATTGTGGAACTTCCGCCAAACAAAGACGGACATTTAAATGTAGGGGGCGCGCTGGATCTCGGTATTTTGAGCGTCATCAAAGATATGGGACTAAAAGAGCCATATGTGGGACAGTGTCAGCTGCAGACAGGAGAGATTGCAGAAGATTTAACCTATTATTTTGCAACTTCCGAGCAGATTCCGTCTGCGGTAGGATTGGGTGTGCTGATGAACAAAAACAACACGGTGCGTCAGGCCGGCGGATTTATTATTCAGCTTATGCCGTTTACGAGTGACGAGATCATTGAAAAACTGGAAAAGCGTATTGCAGAGATCGATTCTGTGACTATGATGCTGGAGCGAGGACTGACACCGGAAGGAATTCTCGAAGAAATTCTCGGAGATTTCGGCTTGGAAATCACCGACAAAATTCCGGCAGCATTTGTCTGTGACTGTTCCAAGGAGCGGGTATCCAGCGCACTTTCGACGCTCAGCAAAAAAGATCTCGATGACATCATCAATGATGGGGAGAGCATCGAGGTAAAGTGCCAGTTTTGTAATAAGGCATATGAATTTTCCGTAGAGGAATTAAAGGAGTTGAGAAAGTGAGACAGGGATTTGTAAAAGCAGCTGCAGTCACACCGAAAATTAAAGTGGCAGATACAAAATACAATGCAGAACTGATTCTGGATATGATGAAAGAAAGTACCCGGCAGGGAGCAAAGATTGTAGTTTTTCCGGAACTTTGTCTGACCGGCTATACCTGTCAGGATCTGTTTTTGCAGGAACGTCTGCTGCAGGGCGCAAAGGATGCGCTGATGAAATTAGTAAAAGAGAGTGCTTCACTGGACGCCATTTTTTTCGTGGGACTTCCCTTTGAAATCCTTGGAAAATTATACAATGTGGCGGCAGTGTTTTCCCATGGAGAAGTGCTTGGACTTGTACCGAAGAGTTATCTGCCGAATTACAATGAATTTTATGAGGCGAGACATTTCGTATCCGGAGCAGAGCTTGCGACAGAGGTGGTTCTGCCGGACGGAAGCTGTGTTCCTGCGGACCGGGATCTGCTTTTTGTCTGTGAGCAGATGCCGAAACTCAGAATCGGTGTGGAACTGTGTGAGGATCTGTGGACACCGAATCCGCCGAGTATCTCCCATGCACTGGCGGGGGCGTCTGTTCTGGTGAATTTGTCGGCCTCGAATGAACTGACCGGCAAAGACAGTTACCGCAGGGAACTGGTAAGTGGCCAGTCTGCACGTCTTCTTGCGGCATATATTTATGCGTCAGCGGGAGAGGGAGAGTCTACACAGGATCTGGTGTTCTCCGGGCACAACATCATTGCGGAAAACGGACAGATTCTTGCGGAATCCAAGCGTTTTGGACATGGCATCCTGTATTCGGAGATTGATGTGGAACGTCTCTGTGCACAGCGCCGCAGAATGACAACTTTTGTCACTGAGGATCAGACACATACCGAGATTCTGTTCTCTTTAAAAATAGAAGAAACAAAACTGACGCGGTTGATTGATCCGGCACCGTTTGTGCCAACAGACAGACAGAACAGGGAAAAGCGTTGTGATGAAATTCTGATGATTCAGGCAATGGGACTAAAAAAACGTCTGGAACATACCGGAGCCAATGCTGTGGTAGGTATTTCCGGAGGACTGGATTCGACGCTGGCACTTCTGGTGACCGTGCGTGCCTTTGATCTGTGCGGGCGGGATCATAAGGGAATTACGGCCGTCACCATGCCGGGATTCGGGACAACCGACCGCACATATGACAATGCTGTCAAACTGATTCAAAGCCTTGGGGCAGAATTTGTGGAAGTGGATATCTGTCAGGCGGTAAATGTGCATTTTTCGGATATCGGACAGGACCCTTCGGTGCATGATGTGACATATGAAAATTCCCAGGCGCGGGAACGCACGCAGATTCTGATGGACATTGCGAACAAAAAAAATGCGCTTGTGATCGGAACCGGAGATCTGTCGGAACTTGCACTGGGGTGGGCAACGTACAACGGAGATCATATGTCCATGTATGCCGTGAATGCTTCTGTGCCAAAGACACTGGTCCGGCATCTGGTGCGTTATTATGCGGATACCTGTGAGGACAAGCAGCTTTCCGATACACTGTATGATGTATTGGATACACCGGTTTCTCCGGAGCTTCTGCCGCCGGAAGACGGAAAAATTTCACAGAAGACCGAGGATCTGGTAGGTCCGTATGAACTGCATGATTTCTTCCTGTATTACATGCTGCGTCAGGGATTTTCCCCTGCAAAAATTTATCGTCTGGCAAAAATTGCATTTGCGGGAACTTATGAAAATGCATTTATTTTAAAATGGCTGAAAACGTTCTGCCGCAGATTTTTTGCGCAGCAGTTTAAACGTTCCTGCCTTCCGGATGGCCCGAAAGTCGGATCTGTTGCTGTTTCTCCGAGAGGAGATCTGCGTATGCCGAGTGATGCGTGTGCAACATTGTGGATGGAGGAACTGAATACGATTTCTTAGAAAAATACATTTTTTATTCGAATCTTAACCGCCATTATGCTATAATGAAACATACGGATGCAAGAGATAAGGAGAAAGAAGATTCGGATGAAAAAAACATTGTATATCATAAGAGATATAGCCATTACCGTCGGGATTCAGCTGGTGTGTTTTATGGTCTGTTTGTGGATACAAAACAGTACTGTGGAAAATGCGCTGATCCCGGCAGTATCTATTTTTGGAGTCTTTCTGACTTCTGTGATCACACCGGGGTATCTGTATGGTGTGGCAGCTGCAATTCTCAGCGTTCTTGAATTGAATTTTGCTTTCACATTTCCATTTTTTCACTTTAATTTTTCCATACCGGAGAATATGGCATCGGCAGTGATTATTATACTGATGGCTTTGATTACCTGTGGGTTTACCACCAAAATAAAGTATAATAAAATTCTCGAAGCAGAGAGAGAAAAAGAAAAAATCCGTGCAGACATATTCCGTGCGGTTTCCCATGATCTTCGGACTCCGCTTACCACGATCTATGGCTCCAGCTCGGCGCTGCTTGATCCGGATAATGATTTTACGAAGGAACAGCGGACAAAGATGCTGCAGGATATCCAGCAGGATGCACAGTGGCTTTTCCGGATGGTTGAGAACCTGCTTTCGATCACAAAACTTGACAGTGGAAAAGTAAAAATCATTAAGACACCTACGGTTTTGGATGAGCTGATTGATTCGGTGATTTTAAAGTTTCATAAAAGATATCCGGATCAGGAGGTTGAAATTGATATTCCAGATGAATTTGTGGTAATTCCCATGGATGCAATCCTGATCCAGCAGGTGTTGATCAATATTTTAGAAAACGCGGTGCAGCATGCAAAGGGAATGGTGCACCTGGGACTGAAGGTATTTCTTGTGGCGGACAAAGCCGTATTTGAAGTACAGGATGATGGATGTGGAATTCCGGAAGAAAAATTAAAATCTGTTTTTTACGGGAGTCATGAGCCGTATGAGGTATCTTCCGATTGCAAACGGAGCAATGCAGGAATAGGACTGGCAGTGTGCGCAACAATTATCAAAGCGCACGGTGGAAAGATCAAGGCAGAAAATAAGAAAAATGGAGGTGCACTTTTCCGGTTTTATCTGGATATGGAGGAGAAGGAACAGGCATGAACGGAAATAAATATAAGATTTTAATTATTGAGGATGATGAACATATTAACAATCTGGTGGCTACACTTCTGGAGGCAAACGGATATCAGACATTATCGGCATATTCCTGCGAAGACGGAATGATGATGTATGCTTCGCACAGACCGGATCTCGTTGTTTTAGATCTGGGACTTCCGGATCAGGACGGAATGACTTTTTTAAAGCGGTTACGGAAAGATTCCCTGACGCCGGTGATTGTGCTTTCTGCCAGGTCAGATGAAAAAGATAAAGTGGAGGCTTTGGATATGGGAGCCAATGATTATGTTACAAAACCATTTGGCTCCAATGAATTTCTTGCGCGGATACGTTCTACGCTTCGCATGACAACACATCGCATGCAAAACGGAATGTTTCCGGGTGGAAAATTTAAGGCCTCCGGTCTGACCATTGATTACGATGCAAGAAGAGTTTTCTTGCATAAAAAAGAAGTGAAGCTGACACAGACAGAGTACAATATCATTGCAGCATTGTCGGAACATGCGGGAAAGGTTATGACATACTCAGCCATTATCAAAGAGATCTGGGGGTATAACGATGAGGGCAGCATCAAAAAACTGCAGGTCAATATGGTAAATATCCGTAAGAAGCTGGGAGCCAGACCGGGAGAAAAAAATTATATTGTAAATGAACTGGGCGTAGGCTATCGTATGTGCGAGGCGGATGAGGAAACCTTATAGCTGTAATTTAGAGGAGATAGATAATACAAAAAGAGGAAAAACGTTTTTTTCGTTTTTCCTCTTTGATTTTTTGCTTTGTTTATTTTATTATGTAAAATAAATTATAAGAGCTGAATACCATGTTCCTCGCAGGCTGCAATTGTTTCTTCCGGCCAGAGAGAACTCTGCACTTCGCCGATATGAGCTTTGCGAAGGAAGAACATACAGATACGGGACTGACCAATTCCTCCGCCGATGGTATAAGGAAGTGTTCCATCGATGATGGATTTCTGGAATGGCAGATCCTTGCGTTCCGGACAGCCGGCTTTGTCAAGCTGGGAAATCAGCGCAGTTTTGTCTACACGGATACCCATCGAAGATAATTCCAGTGCAATATCAAGAACCGGATAATAAACAAGAATATCTGCATTTAAAGCCCAGTCATCGTAATCCGGAGCACGTCCGTCGTGCGGTTCGCCGGACTCTAAGGTGTCACCGATCTGCATGATACATACAGCACCTTTTGCCTTGGTAATATAATACTCACGTTCCTTCGGTGTGTTGTCCGGGAACAGATCCTCCAGTTCCTGGGAGGTGATAAAGAAAATTTCCTTTGGAAGGATCAGGTCAATGTAATCATACTGGATGGCCATATACTGTTCTGTTTTGCGAAGACACTTATATACGGTACGAACGGTCTCTTTTAAATAGTCCAGATTACGGTCTTCTTTATGAATGATTTTTTCCCAGTCCCACTGATCTACGAAAATAGAATGAATGTTGTCCGTACTTTCATCGCGGCGGATGGCATTCATATCCGTGTAGATGCCTTCTCCGACCTGAAATCCGTATTTTTTCAGGGCGTAACGTTTCCATTTTGCGAGAGAATGGACAACTTCGGCATTTTTATCGTCCTGCTCCTTAATACCGAAAGTAACCGGGCGCTCATAACCGTTTAAGTTATCATTAAGACCGGTTGCCGGGTCTACAAAAAGAGGAGCAGAAACACGTGTCAGATGCAGTCTCTGCGCCAGCAGTGCCTGAAAGAAATCTTTGACTGTCTTGATGGCAAGCTGTGTGTCATGAAGATTCAGTTCTGATTTGTATTGTTTTGGTAAAATAAGATTTTCCATGAGATCTCCTTTGTTATATTGTTACTCTGTGTTTCATTATAGCACATGAACTATGGAATTCAAGTCAAAAAGGTGTTAGAATTAGGATATGATTTTACAGAATGAAATGGAGAAAAGCAGATGAAAAAAGAAGATTTAACCGTTCCGGCAATTTTTGCGGAGGCGATAGGAATGATCCTTGGAATTGTCTATATCGGACTGCAGATCTATTATGGGATTGTCTATAAAGTTGCGCCATATAAATTTATCTGTAACATTGCAGGAGTTGTTCTGATCTATGTGGGACTCAGCCTGGTAAGCTGTCAGCCGGAAAAAATAAACCGGCTTCCGAAAGAGGTGTGTGTGGGAAAGGTGCGTAAATATTCCATCCGGATGATCCGGCTGGTAAAACTGGTGTTTATCATCGGTCTGATGGTTCCGTGTGTGGGAGATGTGATCGGGATCGAACTCAAGGACGCGTACAGTCTGCTGGTGATTGCCGCTATCCTTGTGATCACCGTGTTTTATGAGTACCGGATCATTCAGCTGCTTCGAAATGATCATCATGATCAGGGGCAGCCATAAGGCGCGCCGCTTTCTGATCGCGCCATTTCGTTCCCAGGCGGAATAAGGAAAAGCCCAAAACGAGAGAAACAATTGTAAAGAGAAAGATGATAATTCCCAGAAGATCCGTTTCTTTGAGATTGTTCAGGAGCGGTCCGATGATGGTTCCCCAGAAGTTGAACAGGATGTGGAAGAACATTGAGAAATAGATGCTTCCTCCTTTTTCACAGATCCATCCCAGTACAAGACCGAGAACAAATGCATAAATTCCCTGAATCCAGTTCATGTGAAAGATTCCGAAGAGAACCGCCTGCATCAGGTTGGCAGCCCAGAACGGAAGTGCCCGTCGGACCAGACGCATGGTGACGCCGCGGAAAACCAGTTCTTCACAGACAGGGCCGAGAATTACGGCATAGATAAACATGAACAGTCCGATGTCGGAGTCTAAGCCTGCGGTTTCCATGAGTTTTTCGTACTGGCTGAGCCAGTTCGGGAAAAGAAAAGATACCGCAGAAGTCAGATAACCGGAAAAGAACTGCATGCCGGGAATCAGAAGAATGATGGATAAAAACTGCAGAGGATGAAACGTGAGGGATGGTTTTGGAAGATAATTGCCCCCACAGGAGCGATAATACCATATTCCCATGAATACGATGCAGGTTACGGTATAAATCAGCATGATGCATGCATTAAACTCTGTATTGGTCAGAAGTGTTTCGATGGTATCGGCATCAAAGCCTGTGCTCTGGGAGGCCGGACACAGAAACAGAGCTGCGATTCCGAACATAAAAAAAGAAGCCAGTATCTGTGCAGCTGTTGTTGTTAAAATTGGCAGAAAGCCGGAAAAAAAATAACCGATCTTTTTCATATCATAGATTCTCCATTCGTTTTCGTGTTTGGTAAACTGTACTAAACATTATAGCATAACAATGGGGTAATGCAAGAAATCTGTTTACTTTAAAACTTTAATATGATAAAATACAGACATGATTTTTGGAAGGAAAGAGGGAGCATAATGAGCAAGAAACTTAAAACAGAGGCAGTAGATCATCTGTTTGATGCAATTTTATGTCTGCAGAACAGAGAGGAATGTTATACATTTTTTGAGGATGTGTGTACGGTCAATGAATTGCTTTCTTTATCACAGCGATTTGAAGTGGCGGGAATGCTGCGGGATCAGAAGACATACCTTGATATTGCGGAAAAGACGGGGGCGTCTACAGCGACGATCAGCCGTGTCAATCGTTCTTTGAACTATGGAAATGACGGATATGAGATGGTATTCAGCCGTCTGTCACAGAAACATCCGGAACAGGAATAGAAAAAAGGCACGGATGCGTATCTGCATCTGTGCCTGAAAATACAATCATCCGTTTGGATTAAATGGTGTCTTTTTTGGAGGATTCCTTTTTGGAATTCTCTTTTTTATTTGTTTTACTGTTTTGACTGTTGATATTGTCGATAACACTTTCGATAATCATCTTTTTGATGTATACGTCGTAGCTGAGCAGACAGATAAAACTGAAATTCTGCAGAAATTCCTGATCATTTTCCGGAAATTTCCGGAACGTCTCACGGGAGAGTGCATATTTTTTTCCGAGATCTTTTAATAATTTCTCGGACTCGGTGCTCTCTAAATTAAAAACCTCATTATAGACATCTTCCATATTAAATCCGGCTTTGTTGCCAAAATAATGTTCCGTCAGGGGATTTAACAGGGACTGGATGTCGTTGATGCTGAGCAGATTCTTAAAATAGTAAATGAATAACAGGGTCAGCACATGCTCCTTGGAATATTTTTTCTTCTCCGGGGCAGGGAGCAGATTGTTTTTGGCATAATTGTTGATCATTGTTTTGGTCAGAATTTTATCATCTTCATAGCGTTTGCAGGCTTCTAACTGCTCGTCCATAAAGGTCGTGACCTGATCCATATATAAACCGATATTTGGAATGTCTTCCGTTTTGATGTAATCGATTGAAACCAGTTTCTTCTGCAGTGCAGCAAGAAATTCTTTTACTTCGTTGTCCATATTTTCACCTCATATCACATTATATAGTAATAAAAACTAGATGACAAGGCATTTTCATGCTTTTTTCAAAAAACAAAAGAATGTATGTTCTATTCGGACTATCTATGATATAATGAGACACACGAATAATGAATTATGGAAAGAGACGGAGAAACGATATGAGCTTATTAGATGCACTGAACGAACCACAGCGGCAGGCTGTGATGGCAACCGACGGACCGCTTCTGATTCTGGCAGGTGCCGGGTCCGGAAAAACCAGAGTACTGACACATCGTACGGCATATCTGATTGAGGAATGCGGGGTTAATCCCTACAATATCATGGCAATCACGTTTACCAATAAAGCGGCAGGGGAGATGCGGGAGCGTATTGACCAGATGGTGGGATATGGTTCGGAAAGTATCTGGGTGTGCACATTCCATTCCACCTGTGTGCGTATTTTGCGCAGATATATTGACAGGCTGGGGTTTGGCACCAATTTTACCATCTACGATTCCGATGATCAGAAGACTCTGATGAAGGATATCTGCAAACGTCTGGAAATCGATACGAAAATGTACAAAGAGAAAATGTTTCTTTCTGCTATTTCCTCCGCAAAAGATGAGCTGATCGATCCGATCGAATTTGAGACGCGCGCGGCAGGCGATTATGTGAAACGAAAACAGGCCCAGGTTTACCGGGAATATCAGCAGGCGTTAAAGCAGAATAATGCATTGGATTTTGATGATCTGATCATGAAAACCGTGGAACTGTTCAAACTGGACAAAGAGGTGCTTGCCTCGTATCAGGATCGTTTCCGCTATATTATGGTGGATGAGTATCAGGATACCAATACCGCACAGTTTGAACTGATCCGTCTGCTGGCTTTAAAATACCAGAATCTTTGTGTTGTAGGTGATGATGATCAGTCTATCTATAAGTTCCGGGGAGCGAATATCTACAATATTCTGAATTTTGAACATCATTTTCCGGATGCCACAGTGATCAAACTGGAGCAGAATTACCGGAGCACGCAAAATATTCTGGATGCAGCCAATGCTGTGATTGCCAACAATCAGGGGCGAAAGGAAAAGCGTCTGTGGACGGACAATGGAGCCGGGGACAAGATCACCTTTGAGCAGCTGGATACGGCGGCAGAGGAAGCGGATTTTGTGGCAAGGGATATTGCCCGGCGGGTACGCAAAGGAGAGTATCAGTATAAAGACTGTGCCATTCTCTATCGTACCAATGCACAGTCCCGTCTCTTTGAGGAACGTTTTATTACAGCAAATATTCCATATAAAATTTTTGGCGGCGTAAATTTCTACGCCCGTAAGGAAGTGAAGGATCTGCTGGCATATTTAAAGACCATCGACAATGGGCAGGATGATCTGGCGGTGCGGCGTATCATCAACATCCCAAAACGTGGAATTGGTGCGGCATCGATCAACAAAGTGGCATTGTATGCCCAGGAGCAGGAGATCAGTTTTTATGATGCGCTCTGTGTGGCAGAACAGGTACCGGGGCTGGGCAAAGCGGCAGCAAAGATCCGGCCGTTTGTGTTGTTTATCCAGTCTATGAAAGCAAAGGCAAAGCTGCTTTCCGTGGCAGATCTGCTGCAGGAAGTTATTGAAACGACCGGTTATGTCAGAGAACTCGAAGCAGAGGGAACGGATGAGGCAGAGGCAAGAATCGAAAATATTGACGAATTGATCAGCAAAGCTGTGGATTATGCGGAGGGGGAAGAAGCTCCGACCTTAAACGGCTTTCTGGAAAATGTCGCTCTGGTTGCGGATATTGACAGTTTTGACGAAAACAGTGACTATGTGGTACTTATGACTTTACATAGTGCGAAAGGACTTGAATTTCCGAATGTCTATCTGGCAGGACTTGAGGACGGACTGTTTCCGAGTTATATGTCTATTACGAGTGATAACTCCCAGGCCGAGATCGAGGAAGAACGGCGTCTGGCATATGTGGGAATTACCCGTGCAAAGAAAAATCTGACAATCACTTCCGCGCGTGTGCGCATGGTGCGGGGGCAGACACAGTATGGAAAAGTATCCCGTTTTGTCAGGGAAATTCCGCCGGAACTTCTTTCCGGAAAGATTTATGAGCCAAAGACAAAGGAAGAACCCATCGAACAGTCCACATTTCAGAAGGCGCGTAAGGCATTCCGGACGGTGCCGAGTTATGGTGGAAGCGGATATGGAAAAGAAGTGGGAGAGGGATATGGATCGACCTTCCGTTCCTCCAAAGCCACAAAACCGGTATATACAAAGGTGGAAAACCAGCGTGATTTTGGTTCCGCGGGTGGAGCATTGTCCTATCAGGTGGGAGATCGTGTCCGCCACATCAAATTTGGCGATGGAGAAGTCATGGCAATTGTTTCCGGGGGCAGGGACTATGAAGTGACCGTAGATTTCGACAAAGTCGGAACAAAGAAGATGTTTGCAAGCTTTGCAAAATTAAAAAAGATATGATAAATTTTTTATAAACGCAAATTTTTCATAGGAAAACAGGGAAAGATATGCTATAATGGATGTAATTAAAAATGCAGGAAGGAGAAGTGCCATCATGAGTAAAGTAGAAGATATTTTAGCATCTACCAAAGTGGGGGATGTTTTGGATGCAGCAAAGCTTAATAAGTTTTTGAAGAGACAGGAAGAAGAGGAGAAGAAACCTTCCAAATTCGTGATTGTATTCGCCGTGATTGGAATCGTTGTCGCAGTTGCAGCAGCAATCTATGGAATTTATCGTTTCTTTACACCGGATTATCTGGATGATTTTGAGGACGATTTTGAAGATGAGTTCGACAATGACTTCTTCGAGGATGAGGATGATGAGCCGGCTGCAGAGTCTAAGGATGCTTCCGCAGACAAGACAGAGGACTAATCATTGTCGGAAGCGTGAGAACTTTCAGGCAGTTTGAGCGGTGCGCAGAAAAAGAAAACCGAACGAAGAAAGAAGGGACTGCAGTTGTGTAGTCCCTTCTTTCTGTAAGAAAATAAGATTCAGAATAATGCATGAGGAGTAAAAGAATGAAAAAAGGGCAGATTGCAGAAGGAAACGTAACAACCGTAGAATTCCCGAACAAAGGGATTGTGATGACAGACGAGGGAGAACGCGTCATCGTCAAGAATACCATTCCGGGACAGCGTGTTTCCTTTGCAGTAAATAAGGTACGAAAAGGAAAAGCGGAAGGACGGCTTCTGGAAACCGTGAAGAAATCGCCACGGGAGACCGCAGATACCTGCCGGCATTTCGGACAGTGCGGAGGATGTACGTATCAGAGTCTGCCTTATGAAGAACAGTTAAAGATCAAGGAGACACAGGTACGCGGCATGATAGAGCAGGCGATCGGGGATGCCTGTGCTTATGAGTTTCTGCCAATCAGACACAGTCCGCGTGTGCTTGCTTACCGTAACAAAATGGAATTTTCATTTGGAGATGAATACAAGGACGGACCGCTGGCACTTGGAATGCACAAGCGCGGCAGTTTTTACGATATTGTAACGGTAGAGGACTGCCGGATCGTGGATGGCGATTTCCGTGCGATTCTCATGGCAACGCTCGCTTATTTCAGGGAGCAGGAAATCTTCTTCTATCACAGACTGCGTCATACCGGGTATCTGCGCCATCTTCTTGTGCGAAAGGCAGTAAAGACCGGAGAGATTTTAGTTGATCTGATCACTACGACGCAGGATTGGAGAAATGTACAGGAGCAGGAGCCGGACGAGCGTGCAAAGATAGAGGCTGCATTGCTGGAAAAGCAGGGCAGATGTCCACATGCCGGAACGGTAAACGAAGAAAAAGAAAAGCAGCTTTTAGCCGGATGGAAAGATGTACTTCTGGCACTTTCCCTGGAAGGAACCTTAAAAGGAGTACTCCACACAAAAAATGACAGCGTGGCGGATGTCGTAAAAAACGAAGGAACGGAAGTACTTTTCGGACAGGATTATTTTTATGAGGAGCTGTTGGGACTGCGTTTTCAGATTTCACCGTTTTCTTTTTTCCAGACAAACTCTCTCGGAGCAGAAGTGCTTTATTCCACAGCCCGCGAATTTATCCTCGGGGATGATCCGGACATGCTGGCAGACAAGACCGTTTATGACCTGTACAGCGGTACCGGTACGATCGCACAGATGCTTGCTCCGGTCTGCAAAAAAGTTGTGGGCGTGGAGATCATCGAGGAAGCGGTAGAGGCCGCAAAAGAGAATGCGGCACTTAATCATCTGGACAACTGTGAATTTTTGGCGGGTGATGTCTTAAAGGTGCTCGATACGATTGAAGAACGACCGGATTATATTGTGCTCGATCCGCCAAGGGATGGTATTCATCCGAAGGCATTGGAAAAGATTATCAATTATGGTGTGGATCATATGATTTATATTTCGTGTAAGCCGACGAGTCTGGCGCGGGATCTGGAGGTGCTGCTGGCACGGGGGTATGTCGTGGATAAGGTGCAGTGCGTGGATATGTTTCCGAATACGGTGCACGTTGAGACGGTTGTCTTGCTTTCCAAGGGTGAGGTCGACTCGAAAAAGATTCGGGTTGAGTTCTCTTTGGAAGATATGGATATGTCCGAATTTCAAGATGGGGCAACCTACACCCAGATTAAGGACTATGTGCTGGAGCATAGCGGGTTAAAGGTATCCAACCTGTATATCTCACAAATTAAGCGAAAATGTGGGATTGGGGTTGGTAAGAACTATAATTTGCCGAAGTCCGAGGATTCCAGACAGCCGCAGTGCCCACCGGAAAAAGAGAAAGCAATCCGAGAAGCATTCAAATATTTTGGGATAATCTAACATCCCGCAGAATGGAGGTTTCTTATGGATAGATTGGTTTCTTGTGAGTTCAACATGGATACTGCCTGTGTAGAGCTGAAATTCTTTGATGGCAGCATCATTGCTATTGACACCATCGCCGTGGAAAAGGAGGTTGCCGACAATATGTATCAGCGGTCAGAACTGGATTATCTGATTTACAATGACCCGGTTGGATATGCTGATTTGATACTGAACGGCGATCCCGAAACCTATTTGAAAATTGTCACAGAGTATAAATCTTTGGATAGCTGATAATTTAAAGTGGCAAGGAGCTTGGTTTCTTCTTGCCGCTGAACCTTTTTACAAGAATCTCTAAGAATAAAGCAAATACCCATATAATCGTGCGAAAGGAGTGTGTGCGATGAAATTATCCTACAACAAGGTGTTCGATAGATATACAATGTCTTTTTCAGATAAACTGGCTGAATCTTCGTATTCTCTGTACAGAACACTGAGATTGCAGTTGGCAAAGATATTCCCACTTTCAGAACATGAGAAATATCGGTTTGATGATGATCTATTTTCAAAAGAAGAAGCTGCAGATATGCCGCAAGGTTTTGATTACATAGAAAAGAAGGATGTCGATAGTTTTGTAAAGTTAGACTACATAGATTTGTACGATTATCTTCCAAAAGAAGACCTGCCAAAGTTTATTAAGGAACTGAAAAAATGTGTTCGCCGAAATAAGATAGCCCCTTTTGGTGCATTTCGTTCCCGTGAGGATATTGATAAGATCGACAATTTTGGTCGGTATTATGATGGTCAGGCTTTTACACATATTTTATCAGTTCAGTTTCGTAAAAACGAAAAGCTCCAACAATCTTGTTCTGATCTTTCCGTATCTCTTCGTAATCTGTCAGCCACTTTTCTTTTAGTACAGTATCGTGTATATATTACAAAAGAATTTAATACTAAGATCGCAGAAGTATGTAAGAAAAAGTATTCTGGATATACAATGGTTTATAGACAATTCAATACACCTTGGTATGCTGTAAAAAAAATTTGGTAGATCATCTCATACTGGTAATAATGTTCGTCAAGAAAAAATCTATAAGATGATTTCTCAACTGAAGTGGCAAATATTGATGGAAATTCGCAAGACATATTCCGTTCGCTTTTGGGACGACGGAATATTTACACCGACATTTGAAACATATTCAACCAATATCCGTCCCAGTAATGAGCGTCGCAATTTAGAGTTTTGGGATAGTATCTCGTTTGACAGAGTTGCCGACTATGCACCAACGTATAACGCCTGCGTATGCTGGGATTATAAGCATGGAGAAAATGAGGGGATACGTTTATCTGCTTTCTGCGGCGGAAATTACTCTAGAGACGATCATTTGCCGGAGATAGCCCACCATGATATCTCGGATATATATGGGGTTTATTTAACTGCGGCTACATTGGAATATGTTGCAGATAGAGACATTGCGATCTGCAATAAAAAAATCAGCAAAGTGATTAGAAAAACTAAAACATCCTCTGTTCTAAAAGTCAGAGTTGCAGTTGAACGAAAGCTATATTATTGTTATCGCTTTATTTCAGAATTCTCAGGTAAGTCTATAGATCACGATGACGTCAAAGCCTTTAGACATCAGTTTTATAAAAAAGGTTCTGTATCGTCAAGGAGTCTTGAAGGTATATCTAAAAGAATCAAAGAAACAAAAGTGCAAATTGATAATATCCTAAAGCTATTGAATGATGCGGCTGAATACAGAAGCAGTGAATCAAACATAAAACTGCAGTGGATCATGATGATCGTAACTATTCTGTCTTTGTTCGTTGCATTGTACAGTATTAAGAATGGTGATGTTATAATTGAGATCAAAAATTTAATTGAGTGGATAAAAACACATAGCGGGTTAAAGGTATCTAACCTGTAGATCTCACAAATTAAGCGAAAATGTGGGGGGTGGTAAGAACTATAATTTGCCGAAGTCCGAGGATTCCAGACAGCCACAGTGCCCGCTGGAAAAAGAGAAAGCAATCCGAGAAGCATTCAAATATTTTTGGATGATCTAACATCCCGCAGAATGGAGGAATATAAACCCTTAGATTAAATTTCAGCCCTCTGCCTTTTCATTGGCAGAGGGCCGTTTTTTGCTTAACAGTTATTGAGCATCCCTTAATTGCTCTACAACACTGCATTTCGCTGCGTTGTCATACATCATGCAAGGAATCAGCCACCCCAGCAGAAGAAATACCGGAATTGTCAGCAGGACAGGCAGAATGGTGAATCGATACTCAAAGAACCAGAACATACTGCCCAGCATTTTTCCTGCAAGAGGTCCCACCGCCAGCGACAGAATAAATGCCACCGCTACGGAGGACATTCCCTTGGAAACTGAAACAACTGTTGAGGCCGTCTGCCTGCTCACCAAAGAGTGAATTGCAGCGCTGACTGTTCCGGAAAACTACTGCGGCGGAATGGATAAAGCGCTTTGATCGACGAGTTGCGGCATTTGAATCATTTCCCACTTGCAGACGCCGAAAAAAAGCGTATAATACAATCGTTCAAGAAAAAACAGGGGAGCTCGTGCAGGCGGGCTGAGAGGAAGTGCTCCAACTTCGACCCTTTCACCTGATGCGGGTAATGCCGCCGTAGGAAGTTGACCTCATGGCTTTTTACAGGAGACGCCCGTTGTGGGCGCCTCCTGTTTTTTATTCGGAAAGGAGAAACAGATATGTTTCAGAAAATGCTCGAAAACGTGAGAGGCAAGTGCCCTCTCATCCACAACATCACGAACTATGTCACGGTGAACGACTGCGCCAACATCGTGCTGGCCTGCGGCGCATCGCCCATCATGTCGGACGACCAAAGCGAGGTCGAGGAGATCACGACGATCTGCGGTGGATTGAACATCAACATCGGCACGCTCAACAAGCGCACGATCGAGTCGATGTTTCTTGCGGGCAAGCGCGCAAATGAGCTTTCTCACCCTGTCGTACTCGATCCCGTGGGCGCTGGCGCGTCGAAACTGAGAACGGAGACGGCGCAGAAGCTCCTCGAAGAGGTCAAGTTCACCGTCATCCGCGGCAACATCTCCGAGGTCGAGACCCTTGCCTCCGGCAGCGGCACGACCAAGGGCGTGGATGCCGACGTCGCGGACAAGGTGAGCGAGGAGAATCTTGACAGCGCGGTCGCGTTCGCCAAGGCCTTTGCCGAAAAGACGGGCGCGGTCATCGCCATCACCGGCGCGATCGACATTGTGGCGGACGGCAAAAAGGCCTACTGCATCCGAAACGGCCACCCCATGATGTCCTCCATCACGGGCACGGGCTGCCAGCTCTCCGCCATGACAGCGGCGTATGTGACGGCGAACCCCGAGCATCCGCTGGAGGCTGCCGCGGCGGCGGTCTGCGCCATGGGTCTTGCCGGCGAGATCGCGCACGCGCGCCTTTCCGCGCAGGACGGCAACTCCACCTATCGCAATTACATCATCGACGCCATCTACAACATGACGCCCGAACAGCTGGAGGAAGGCGCAAAGTATGAAGTGCGATAAGAAGACGATGCTGCTCTACGCCGTCACAGACCGCGCGTGGGTCGGCAGACAGAGCTTATACGAGCAGGTCGAATGCGCGCTCAAGGGCGGCGCGACCTGTGTGCAGGTGCGCGAAAAGAAGCTCGGCGACGAGGATTTCCTCGAAGAGGCGAAGCAGATCGCGGCGTTGTGCAAGCGCTACGGCGTGCCGCTGTTTATCAACGACAATGTGGACGTCGCTATCGCCTGCGGTGCCGAGGGCGTGCACGTCGGGCAGGAGGACATGGCTGCGGCGAAGGTGCGCGAAAAGGTCGGCGACAAGATGATGATCGGCGTTTCCGTCCACTCGGTCGAAGAGGCGAAGCAGGCCGTGCGCGACGGGGCAGACTGCCTCGGCGTGGGCGCGATGTTCTCGACCTCCACCAAAACGGATGTCGACGTGCTGCCGAAGGAAACGCTCAAGGCCATCTGTGACGCGGTCGATATTCCGGTCGTGGCCATCGGCGGGCTCAACAAGAGCAACATCCTCGAGCTTTCGGGCACGGGCGTTGACGGTGTGGCGCTGGTCAGCGCCATCTTCTCGGCGGAGGACATCGAAAGCGAATGCCGCGAGCTGCGCGCGCTGTCGGAAAAAATGGTGAACGCATGAAGCTCAAGTGCGCGATCTTTGACTTTGACGGCACGCTGTTCGACTCCATGTACCTCTGGGACACGGTGGCGGAGAGCTATGTGCGCTCGCGCGGCAGGGAGCCCAAGACCACCGTGCGCGAGGAGGTGCGCGCGCTGAGCCTCTTTCAGGCGGCGGAGCACCTCAAAAAAGAGTATGACCTCGCGGAGAAGCCTGAGGAGATCATGGCGGGCATCGATGGCATCATCGAGCATTTTTACCGCGACGAGGTGCAGCCAAAGCCGGGCGTTGTCCCGTTTTTGAAAGAGCTGCGCGCAAAGGGCGTCGACGTCTGCATCGCGACGGCGACGGACCGCTATCTCATCGAATCGGCGCTGCGGCGCTGCGGCATTGAGAACCTCTTCGACGCGATCTTCACATGCAGCGAGGTCGGGCACGGCAAGGACGAGCCTGTCATCTTCCGCCGCGCGATGGAGCATTTTGGCGCGCAGCGCGGCAGCACCGTGGTCTTCGAGGACGCCATCCACGCCATCGAGACTGCGAAAAAAGACGGCTTTACCGTCGCGGCGGTCTTTGACGAGAGCGAAAAGCGCCAGGACGAGGTCAGAGCGCTGGCGGACTGCTATATCACGAGCTTTGAGCATTTGGAGCAATTCTGGGCAATGACCGCGGCGGACTGAAGCCGCGGCTTTGGGCGGCAGACCGGGGGCACCACTCTCTGTCGCATAACAAAAGAGATGCATTTTGAATCGAAAGGACGAAAAACGATGAAAACAGCATTATCCATCGCGGGAAGCGATTCCTGCGGAGGCGCCGGTATTCAGGCAGACATCAAAACGATGACGATGAACGGTGTTTATGCCATGACCGCGATCACTGCGCTCACGGCACAGAACACGACCGGCGTGAGGGCAATTCAGGAGGCAACGCCTGCATTCTTAAAAGAGCAGCTGGACGCGGTATTTGAAGATATCTTCCCCGACGCGGTCAAGATCGGTATGGTCTCGTCCTCCGACCTGATCCGCGTGATCGCGGAGCGGCTGCGCCACTACGGGGCAAAGAACATCGTGGTCGACCCCGTGATGGTCGCGACGAGCGGCTCGAGCCTGATGAAGACCGACGCGGTGCAGACGCTCATCGACGAGCTTCTGCCGCTCTCGACCGTCATCACGCCGAACATTCCCGAGGGTGAGATCCTCTCCAGTGAGAAGATCGAGAGCAAGGACGACATGGAGCGCGCCGCCAAGCGCATCGGCGACACCTACGGCTGCGCCGTGCTCTTAAAGGGCGGTCACCGCGTGAACGACGCCAACGACCTGCTCTACGCAGGCGGCGAGATGCAGTGGTTCGAGGGCAAGCGCATCGACAATCCCAACACTCACGGCACGGGCTGCACGCTCTCGAGCGCCATCGCGTCGAACCTCGCCAAGGGCTACTCGCTCAGCGAGTCCGTCGCGCGGGCGAAGGAGTACATCTCCGGCGCGCTGTCAGCAATGCTGGACCTCGGCAAGGGGGCGGGGCCCATGCAGCACAATTTTGACCTGCGGGGTGAGTTTGCAAAGGAGAATACCAAGTGAAAACATCCGAAAGACTGCTGAACGCCAGCAAAACGATCTGGGACGCCTACAACGAGCACCCCTTTGTGCTCGGCATCCAGAACGGCACGCTGGAGCGTGATAAGTTCCGCTACTACATCATGCAGGACTTTCTGTATCTCAAGGACTATGCCAAGACCTACGCCGTGGGCGTCGCCAAGGCGAAAAGCGTCGAGACGGCGAACCTCTTCGCCAAGTACATCAACGTGATGAACGGCGAGCTGGACGTGCACAAGGGTTACATGGGTAAGTTTGAAGTGACGCAGGAGGAGATCGATGCGATGAAGCCCTCGCTCGATAATCTCTCCTACACGTCGTACATGGTCCGTGTCGCCTATGATGAGAGCGAGGTCGAGGTTTTGGCGGCGGTGCTCTCATGCGCCTACAGCTACGAGATCATCGCCAAGAAGATTGTCGCGAACCGCCCCGAGTCGGTCGATGACCCGTTTTACGGCGACTGGATTCGCGGCTATGCCTCGGACGAGTACGCCGCGGGCAATGTCATCCTGATCGAAACGCTCGACCGCCTGTCCGCGCACTATACGGAAGAGCAGCTCCGGCATTTGGAGGACATTTTCATCGCCTGCTCGCGCTACGAGATGGCCTTCTGGCAGATGGCATGGGAGATGAGACGGTGAGCGAGAAAAAACGCTGCGTGATCGTCGGCGGCGCGGACATCGGCGACTATGCGCGCGTGAAGCAGTACTTGAGGGAAGATGATGCCGTCGTCTTCTGCGACAGCGGCCTCAAGCACATGGAGGCGCTGGGGGTGAAGCCCGCGCTGATCGTCGGCGACTTTGACTCACACTGCAATCCGCACCTCGATGTGGAGACCATTGTGCTCCCATGCGAAAAGGATGACACCGACACGGTCTTCGCCGTCAAGACAATGGTGCAGCGCGGGTATGACGACTTTTTGCTCATCGGCGTCATCGGCGCGCGGCTCGACCACACGCTCGGAAACGTGTCGATCCTGCTCTACCTTGATTCGCTCGGCAAAAAGGCGAAGATCGTGGACGACTATTCGGAGATGCAGATCGTCTCGAAGGACGAAGTCTCCATCGAGGATAAGTACCCGTTTTTCTCGCTGCTCAATATCACGGGCTGTGCGAGGGGGATTACGATCCGCGATGCGAAGTACCCGCTCGACGGCGCGGAGATCACGTGCGAATACCAGTACGGCGTGAGCAACGAGGTCCTGCCCGGAAAGACCGCGAAAATCTCCGTGCGGGATGGAAAGCTCCTGCTTATCAAAATTTGCAGACAGTAAGTGAAACGAAAAAAGCAGCAGACCGACGGCCTGCTGCTTTTTGCTGCGTTTGGATCGTTATTTCGCACTGGGAGAGGCGACAAGAAACAGCATGTCGCTGCCACCCTCGCTTTCAGGGAACGCGCCGTACATCGTGAAGTTGTACATCAGGCGCTCGGCGGGATAGATGCCGTAGCCGTCCTGATTGTGGTCGGTGGTGTCGTAGGAGTCGGCGACGAGGAAGACGTCGTCGTTCTCATTTTCCGTGCCCATCGTATCGTAGCCGATGATGGTCTGCCAGTGGCCGCCCCAGTCGTTCCAGCAGATCATAACGGGCTTGCCTTCGCTCAGCCAGCCCTGAATATCGTCGAGCCAGATGCCGTCGGGATAGTCGTTGGAGGATATTATATCAAAACCGCCTACGCCGTTGAAAATGTCAATGGCCTGGTTGAGTGTGGTGCCGGGATAGCCCTCAAGCTCCGTGCCGTCGAGCGAGTGGCGCAGCGCCGCGAGGGACTCTTCGTTCCAGTCGCCGAGCGCATCGTACCAGTCGAGTACCATCAGCGCCGCCGTCACGCCGCAGGACCATTCGCTGGTCTGCTGCATGGTCCTGAAGTGGGTCAGCACGGTCAGCGTGTCCGTGGACTCCATGTTGTAGACGTCGGGGTGGGCGAAGTAGGGCGAGCTTTCATGGTCGCCGCTGCGTTCCACGGAGTCCGCGCCGTCCTCAGGGGACAGGTCGACAGCGTAGGGGATCTTCATTTCGTCGGTAAAGTTTTCGGCAGTCTCCGCTGCCTTGCTGTTCTCGGCGTTATCAGCCGGTGTGTCATTGTTGGCGCAGCCGGACAGAAGGCCCAGCACAAGCGCGAGGGTGAGCGCCAGAGTGACAGTTTTTTTCATTGCAAATCTCCTTTTTTGTTTCGGGGCGAAGCCCCTTTTTCCGATTTTCCGCAAAGACCGCAGAATGGTTGCATTATACGGGAAATATATGCCTTGCACAATGCACAATTATTCCGTAATTTGGGGATGCGCAGGGCGGATAATCGTAAGATATGTGAATTTTTACCGCGTTTTGGCCCTGCGCGGGATATGTAAAATTTTTGTGCGTCGCATTCAGCGCTTTGCAAATGTCAAACTTTGTGATATAGTAAAAAAAGTTTATCTCAAAGAGGACAAATGAAGAGATTTTTGTCGGGCCGGATCATCGGCCTTTTATTCTGACAGAAGGTATTTTTGCTTTTATGATAGATCAGTATTTCTTGGTTTTAACGACGATCGACCTCTTTGTGCTGACGTTCATGTGCATCCTCACAAAGCTGAGCGAAACGCTCAACGAAAAGCAGAAGCGCGGCTTTTTCCTCGCCTTTGTGCTCATCGGCGTGATCTCGATCCTCGAGGTCATCACGATTCTGGTTGACGGCGCACCGGTGCATCTGCGCTGGCTGAATATTCTGTCGAACTACCTCGGCTTTGGCCTGTCGCCCGCGGTGTCGCTGTGCCTTGTGTATGTGCTGGACAAAAAGCAGGGCGTCCGGCGCGGGTTCAAAACGGCGGTCGCGTGCGAGGCGGCGTATCTCATTTCGCTGGCGCTGACGCTGCCGGGCGGGATGGTGTTCTCCGTGAGCGAAGAGAATCTCTATTCGCGCGGCGACTTTTTCGCGTTTTATGTCACGGCGTACTTTGCCGCGCTGGTTTACCTCGCGGCCTGCACGGCCATCACGGCGCGCGTGTTCCAGAATCGCAGCCGCATACTGATCTATCCGCTCATCGTCTTTCTGGCGGCGGAGACGATCATCCAGATCGCGCTGCCGCAGCTGCACGTGACATGGCTGTGCGTCACGCTGCTTTCGGTGCTGTATTTCATCTATTGCAGCGAGATGTGGAACCAGCTCGACGCGCTGACCGGCCTTTTGAATCAGAACAGCTATCTCAATCGCGCGGCGGAAATGTGCCGCAGCGGCGAGGTGCTCGTCGTCTTCGACGTGGATGACTTCAAGCAGGTCAACGACCGATATGGCCATGTGAAAGGCGATATCTGCCTTGCCGAGATCGCCGCATGCATCAAGAAGGCCTACGCCCACTACGGCTTTTGCTACCGCACGGGTGGCGATGAATTCTGCGTGCTGCTGCGCGACGGCGACAGAGAGCAGGCCTGTGCGCGGGACTTTGTGCGTCGGCTGAGCGAGCGCCGCAAGGAACTCGACTTCCTGCCGACGGTGTCGTTCGGCTCGGCAGCGCTTTCGAGCGAGAACGTCATTACGGTCAAGGACCGCGCCGACCACAACATGTACCGCTACAAAAAAGAGCGCAAAGCCCACCGCATATCAGAGGACGCGGGCGAGGAGTAACTGAGAGGAGGCTGCCCTTGGAACAGACGAAATGGCGCGCGCTGGTCGAAAGTATCTGCGCAGAGCGCGGACTGTCCGTCGTACTTTCGTGGGACATGCCGCAGGGATACGAGACGGCCAACGGCACGTTTGATCCGGTGGCAAAAACGCTTTTTCTCAATCCGGCCGTGCTGCAAAGTGCGCCGGAGTACGAGGCGATGTTCTATCTTGTCCACGAGCTGCGGCACGCGGAGCAGTACCAGCATCCCGAGCGCTTCGACGCAATGATCCGCGTAAGCCTTCCCTACGTGGTGCTCTATGATGGAACGTGCTTCCGCCTGTGCGGCGAAACCTGGCAGGAGTGCCGCTTGGACGGCGGAGAGGCGAGGTTTCGTGACGCCTATCTGGGCATTCCCTACGAGGTGGATGCCAATGAATTTGCGGCGCAGCAGGTGAAAGCCTTTTGCGGCGATTCGCCCGCGCTGCGACAGCTGCGGGACCGCTGGCGGCCAAAACGAATTTGGTCGAACGAAGACTACCGGCGGCTTTTTCGCGTGATCGACGAGAGAATAGAAAACAGTGCGCGTTGAGCAAGGCAAGCGCTCAGCGGCGCGCGGAGGATACAGGAGGAGACAGCAATGAAAAATTTGAAGGTACTGATGCTCAACGGCAGCCCGCACGCAAACGGCAACACCGCCGTCGCGCTGCGTGAGATGGAGGAGATCTTCAAGGCAAGCGGCGTGGAGGTCGAGACCGTGCTCATCGGCAATCAGGCCGTGCGCGGCTGCACGGCCTGCGGAGCCTGTGGCAAGCTCGGCAAGTGCGTCTTTGACGATGTGGTCAACGAGCTCGCGCTGAAGTTTGAGGAGGCGGACGGCCTCGTCGTGGCGAGCCCCGTCTATTACGCGTCCGCGAACGCGACGCTTGTCGCGTGCCTCGACCGTCTTTTCTATATCTCGTCGTTCGATAAGACGATGAAGGTCGGCGCGAGCGTCGTCTGCGCGCGCCGCGGCGGCTGCTCGGCGACGTTCGATGAGCTCAACAAGTATTTCACCATCTCCGGCATGCCGGTCGCGTCCAGCCAGTATTGGAACAGCATCCACGGCCGCACGCCCGGCGAGGCGGAGCAGGACGGCGAGGGCCGGCAGACGATGCGCACGCTCGCGCGCAACATGACGTTTTTGATGAAGAGCATCGCGCTCGGCAAGGAGCAGTTCGGCCTGCCCGAAAAGGAAGAGCGCATCGCCACGCACTTCATCCGCTGAGGGAAAGCGCATGGAATTGTTCGTCAAGCACTTTTCCGAGCTCACAGCGCGGGAGCTCTATGAAATTTACAAGCTGCGCGTGTCGGTCTTCGTTGTGGAGCAGAAATGCTACTATCAGGAGGTCGACGACGCGGACGAAAACGCGTATCACGTCTGGCTGCGGGACGAGGACGGTATCGAGGCCTATGCGCGCGTTCTGCCGCGCGGCGCAATGTTCCCCGAGGTCTCCATTGGCCGCGTGATCGCCGTGAAGCGGCGCTGCGGCCTTGGCAGCAAGATCGTTGCCGCGGCCATCGACACGGCGAGAGAGAAGCTGCGCGCCGATAAGATCACGATCGAAGCGCAGACGTATGTGAAGAAACTGTACGAGGACTTCGGCTTCCGCCAGACGTCGGAAGAATTCTTGGAAGACGGTATCCCGCACGTGCAGATGCAGCTCGACCTGACAAAATAAGAAAATCGCCCTTCCAAATGGAAGGGCGATTTTTCGTTGCGTTTTACTTGCGGGAGAAGGGCGCGACAGCGCGCTCCTTCGCTTCGCGGTGCGCGATGGGAGCCATCGTGCGGTGCGGCTTCGGCGTGCGCAGGTTGCGGCGGTTGATGAACTTGGGTGCGACCTGCGGGAACAGCGCGAGGGAGAGCACGTCCTCCTCGCTCTTGGCGAGGTCCTTGTACTCCTCGCGGTACTTGGGAAGCTCGGGCTCCAGAAGGTCGGCGGGGCGGCAGGTGATGACGTCCTCGGGCTTGATGCCCGCCTTGGCACGGACCTCTTCGTTGACGGTTCCGGGCAGCTTGCCGTATTCGCCGCGCAGCATGGCCTTGGACTCCTTGGGGACCATCTTGTAGCGCTCGCCGGTGATGATGTTCAGCACAGCCTGCGTGCCGACGATCTGGCTGGACGGCGTGACCAGCGGGGGATAGCCGAAGTCCTCGCGCACGCGCGGGATCTCAGCGAGCACGTCGTAATACTTGTCCTCCTTGCCCGCCTGCTTGAGCTGGGAGATTAGGTTAGAGAGCATACCGCCGGGGACCTGATAGAGGAGCGTGTTCGTGTCGACATTCAGCACCTTCGGGTCGAGCGCGCCGCTCGATTTGAGCTCGTCCGCGACCTTGCGGAAGTGGACGGCAGCCTCGCTCATCTTGTTCAGGTCGAGGCCTGTGTCGCGCGGCGTGCCCTTGAGCGTGGCGACGAGGGACTCCGTCGCGGGCTGGGACGTGCCGTTGGCGAGCGGGGAGAGCGCGGTGTCGACAATGTCGACGCCCGCCATCGCGGCCATCAGGTTGACCATGTCGCCCGTGCCGCTGGTATTGTGCGTGTGCAGGTGGATGGGGATGCTGACGGTCTCCTTGAGGCGCTTGACAAGGGAGTAGGCATCCATCGGCAGCAGCAGGTTCGCCATGTCCTTGATGCAGAGAGCGTCCGCGCCCATCTGCTCGAGCTCCTTAGCGAGCTTCACGAAATAATCCTCATTGTGGATGGGGGAGATGGTGTAGGAGAGAGTGGCCTCGACCTGACCACCGTATTTCTTCGTGGACTTGATGGCCTGCTCTAAGTTACGCACATCGTTGAGCGCGTCGAAGATGCGGATGATGTCGATGCCGTTATCAATGGACTTGCCGCAGAACTCGTCGACGACGTCGTCAGCATAGTGCTTGTATCCTAAGATGTTCTGGCCGCGGAAGAGCATCTGGAGCTTCGTGTGCGGCAGGTGGGCGCGCAGCTGGCGCAGCCGCTCCCACGGATCCTCATCCAGAAAACGCAGGCAGGCGTCGAACGTGGCGCCGCCCCAACACTCGAGAGAGTAGTAGCCGATCGAGTCGAGAATTTCGCAGGCGGGGAGCATTTGTTCGAGCGTCATGCGCGTGGCAGCCTGCGACTGGTGCGCGTCGCGCAGGATGGTGTCGGTGATGAGAAGGGGCTTGTTCGATAAGAATTCCATAGCGGTATGAGGACATCCTTTCCTAAATTTAATATTTAGTTTAGCACAGCAGCGTGGGAATGGCAAGGGAACTTTTGTCAATGATTTCATATTTTTATCGAATGATTCAGAAATAATGATACATTGAATGAAAAATGTCTGAATGCGAGTCAAAGAATTCTTGACGGCCATGCGGCGATATGATATACTGTGCCCTACTTTGAGGGAGTAGATGGCGTCAACTGCTTTAGATGGCGTGGCAAGTCAACAGACTGACCGCTTTTGCGGTCTGGCTTGTCTTAAACAACGAGACTCAAGTATGGCTTCGCTGTACCTGTGTCTCTTTTCTTATGCTCAGGTGCGGTACCGCGCCTGATTTTTTGTTGTTTGGAGGATCTTACCATGACATTTTTCGAGCTGTTCCTCATCGGCATCGGGCTTTCGATGGACGCCTTCGCCGTGTCGATCTGCAAGGGCCTTTCCATGCAGAAGATCGACAAAAAGTATACGCTCTGCATCGGCCTCTTTTTCGGCGGCTTCCAGGCGCTGATGCCGCTGACAGGCTACCTTCTCGGCAGCCAGTTTTCAGGGTATATCGAGCGCTTCGACCACTGGATCGCCTTCGTCCTGCTCGCGCTGATCGGCTTTAACATGATCAAGGAGAGCCGCGAAGAGGAGGAAGAAGAGGAAAAGCCCTACGCGGGCGTCAACTTCAAGGAGCTGCTCATCCTCGCCGTCGCCACGAGCATCGACGCGCTGGCCGTCGGCGTGACGTTTGCTTTTTTACAGGTGAATATTGTGTCTGCCATCACGATCATCGGCTGCACGACGTTTGTGATCTCGATTGCGGGTGTGTACGTCGGCAATGTGTTCGGCTCGCGCTATAAGAGCCGCGCCGAGCTCACCGGCGGCATCATTCTCATTTTGATCGGGCTCAAGATCTTGCTCGAGCATTTGGGTGTGATCGCGTTTTAATAAAACGTGAAATTATCTCCCGCGCGGCGCGGGAGTGCGCAAAAGGGGGGCTGTTCTCTTTCCGAGGAAAGAGAACAGCCCCCCTTATCCCGTGCAGCGCCACCGGCGCTGCCATCCCCACTGCGGAAAGCAAAAAAGAGGGCCGCGCTTTCGCGCAGCCCTCTTCTTATGCAGGTTTAGCAGCCGCAGCCGTTATTGCAGCCGCAGCCATTGTTGCAGCCACAGCCATTGTTGCAGCCGCAGCCACCGCCGCAGCCGCCGCAGGCGAAGATCAGGATGATGAGGATCAGGATCCACAGGCAGCAGCCGCCGCCAAAACCACAGTTATTATTGCACATAAAACGAACCCCCTATGAAGATTGAAACCGCCCGCGCGGCGGTCTCAATCCATAGTATGGTGGGAACGCAAAAAGGTGTCAGCCGATGCGCGCAGAATTTACCATCGCGCGGGAAGCGCGATAGGCCGCGTCGGAGAAGCCGCCGCGCGCGATGAGCGTGTCGCTCAGCTTGCTGCCGCCGCTGACGTTCGTTTCGAGTGCGTAGTAAGAGAGGTATACGACGTCGGCGCGCAGGAATGCGGAGGCGCGCAAAGCGCTCACCTCGCCCGCGGTCAGGACGCCCGCAAAGTACGCGCGCTCGGGCGCGTTGGAGATATCAGACTGCGCGGTGGAGCTGTAGCGCAGTGCGCGCAGCAGAAATTCTGTGTACATCTCCGCCGATGCACTCATCATCGTGCCGAATGTCGTTGGGCCGACGCCGTTGGTGTAGCCTTTGGAGTAGGCGTAGGCCGCGTAGGGCAGCGCCCAGTCGGGCACGTCGGTAAAGGGCTGGTAGGCCGTGCAGGTCATTGCCTCGCTCTCCTCGCCGAGAAGACGGATGAGCATAATGAGCGCCTCCATGCGCGTGGGGGCCTTTTCGAGGTCAAAGCCCTCGCCGTAGCCCGTGTCCGACCCGCGGAAGAGCGTGAGCGTTTTGAGCGAGGCGGCCATGGCCGGATAGTCGACCGAGGAAGAGCTTGCGATGGAATAGAAGCCGCAGTAATTCACGACCGCGGTCTTGCCGGTGACGGTGAAAAGCGCTGTCGTGTCCTCGGCGACGAGATAGCGGTGATTTTCCGCGAGCGCCGCGCCGCTTTTGACCTCGCTGCCGGTCGTCACGTCGACGACCGCGCCGGAGGAAAACTGCACATTGACGCTGCCCGCCAGCACGATGACCTGAAGCCCTGTTGTGCCGGAGAGCACATCTCCCTGCTTGAGGCGCGACTCGGTAAAAACGTCGGCGCGCTGCGCGCCCACGTTGGCCTCGGCTGCGGCGATGGTCGAGCGGAGTGCGGCCTCAGCCTTTGCATACGCCGCCTGATCGGATTTGTCGAGGGCGGCGTCGATGGATGAATTCGCCTTGGTGGTGAAGGTCGTTTGCAGATAGTTGAGCGAGATCAGCGGGTCGCTGGCATCGCCCCCTGCGGCCGTGGCCGCGGTGGCGAGCACCGTCACCGCGAGGAGCGATGCGAGCAGTGCAATGGGCCTTTTCACGGTTTGGCTCCTTCCTCCTCCGCCTCGGCGGAGGTCTTGGAGATGCGGTAGCTCAGCGTGAGCAGACTGTCGGCAAAGTGGACGTCCTCGGTGAAGATCTCGCTGCCGACGTGCAGCTCTGTGTTGGTAAAGTTCCAGATCCCGCGCACGCCGAGCGCAACGAGCTGCTCGGCGACCTCCTGCGCGATGTTTTTCGGCACGGTGAGCACCGCGACGTCGGGATGGCACGCGGCGAAATAGTCGCCGATCTCGTCGAACGAGCGGATAAGCACGTTGTTGACGCGCGTGCCGATGAGTGCGGGGGAGACGTCGAACGCGGTGTCAAGCAGAAAACCGGTCTGCATGAAGTCAAAGTTGCGCAGCAGCGCATGGCCCAGGTGGCCGGCACCGACGACGACGAGGCGGTGCTGCTCGTCCACGCCGAGAATGTGACCGATCTCGGTGCGCAGCTCCAAAATGTTGTAGCCGTAGCCCTGCTGGCCGAACTCGCCGAAGCAACTCAAGTCCTGACGGATTTGTGAAGCGGTGATGCCCATGCGCTCGCCGAGCAAGCTCGACGAAATGCGCACGATGCCCTTGGAGTGCAGATCGTCGAGATAGCGGTAGTAACGGGGAAGACGCCGGACGACGGCGTCGGAAATTTTGCGTTTTTTCATAAGGAACAATCCTTTATTTTAGGATACTGCAATTATACGAGCGAGAGAAGAAGTTGTCAATTTTTTTAACGATCTTTGACGAAAATTTTAGCTTTACAGAAGTGGGAAAAGTTGCTATACTTACTTTGTTAACCCCTGCGTCCCAATTCAATATGTGATATGTGCCCGTAGCTCAGTTGGATAGAGCGTCAGACTCCGACGTTTCAGGTGTCTCCAGTTGAGATATGGCGCAAAGCCTTGCCGCACCTGCGTTTGCGGGAACGGCAGAGAAAAAATGAGTGGTCGTTGACTACTATTTGACGACTATCGCAGAAACCCACAACCAAATATGTGCCCGTAGCTCAGTTGGATAGAGCGTCAGACTCCGACTCTGAAGGCCGCTGGTTCGAATCCAGTCGGGCATACCAAGAAAAGATAGCGAAGAAATAGAAAGATTCTCCGCTATCTTTCTATTTTGGATGATGCAATGGGCCTTAATTCAGCACGATCGCGCGGACGGCTTCCATCAGCTCGACCACTTCGCTGCGCAGTACATAGGCAACGCTTTTGCCATCTATGGCGGCGAGACAACTGGAGCCATTATAGCGGTACAGAGAGATCATAACTTCGGGATGACCCTCGTTGCCCAGATGTAGCGTCAAGCTGGCCTCCAGTTGACCGGTGGCCTTTTCGGAGGTAAACTCCTCGGCGGTCAATGCCTCCAACGCCTTCTGCAGATCATCGATTTCGATTTTTCATCCTGGTAGAGACACTGTAGAGCCTTGCCGTCCTTTTGCGAAGCAATCGTGTATGTCACATTTTCCAGCGTTGCCTCGATGCTGTTCACCTCGCCGAAATCGCCGGGGGAAATTTCCTGATTCCGCAGGTCATCATAGTCTGCGGCTATCAGCGTTTCATAGCTGCTGCCGGAGAGTCGGTAGATAATTTTGAAATCGCCGATGCGGGTATAGTCTGTGATGTCTGCGGTATCCGCCTCCGAGCCGCTGTCGGCAGCTTCTTTCCGCTCCTCCGGAGCGCGGCTGATGTGCAGAACGAAGGTATCGGAAGTCCCGTCGTCGGTATAATCCACGCGGACGGTCAGCTCGGGGTCGTCCAGACCGTAGGAGGCCAGCTCCTCATCGGTGACCTTAAGCTGATGGTTCAGGAAGATGCCCTTGTAAAAGCCAATGCAGTATTGCAATAATATATGTGACCATCATCAAAACCGGGGCTGTAGCGAAATAAAAATCGCTACAGCCCTTTGCTTTTTTATGGACAATTTAGCTACAGTTTCTCGAAAGAATTCGCAAATTTGCCATTCTTCCAGACGTTTATCCAAACATTGCGCGGAAACGCGCCTGTGCGGCGCGGCCCGCGTCGGTCAGGCCATCACGGTCGCCGAGCAAATAGGCGACGATGCGGGAGAACATATCGAGGTCGTAGCTGTCGGTGAGCGAGGCGCGGTAGGCGCTCAGCCTTTCGAGCGCGCGATCCTGCTCGGTGTCGTCGTATTGACCCAACCAGTTGAGGAAGCTGATGCCGCTGCTGCTCATCACCTCGTTCAGTCTGCCGCCGTCCAGAGCGTCGGGGCGGAGGACATTGTTTTTCGCCAGCAGCGCGGTCAGATCGGCATAATAAGCGGGGCTGCCCGTGCTGCAATCGCCGCTCATGCTGCCCTCTAAAATGCGCCGTGCGCCGCCGTCCATAAGGCAGACGATATAGGGACCGTCCAAAACCGTGTCGCCGTCCAAAACAGCCCAGCCGTCCTCGTCCACCTCTGTGCCGCCCGCAAGCACGATTTTTTCCGGCTTTTGCGCGTGGTAATGCTGGCTGAAGCAATAGACCTCCGGCGTCAGACCCGCGTAGCGGGTCTCCACGTCGAGGAAAGAGACGCTCGTGTACCAGTCGTCGTACTGCGCGGCGCTGCCCGCAAGGGTGTCGTACCGCTGCCGGACAAGCTGCTTTGCCCGCGCAGCGACCTCAGCGGGAACACTTGGGTCGGCAAGCGTCGCGTCGGCGATGTGGTCGGTGTGGCTGCGGTCGGGCTTGTAGAGCAGCAGATTTTCACCGTCGAAATAGAGATAGCGCGTGAAGTTGACCCCATCGCCGGGAGCGTTGCCCGCAGACAAGCCGCAGAAGAGGACCGAACGGCTGTCGGGAGCGGCGGATGTGTAGTCCCACCAGTTCAGCTCCTGCCACGCGGCGGTGATGACGCTCTTGAGGTCGACGCCGTAGAGCTCGCCGCCGCGCTTGTAGTAGATCGCGGGGAAGTTGGGAGAGCTGTTGACGATCTCACACACGCCGTCGCCGTCCATGTCCATCTGCGTGAGCCAGTCAAGGGCATCGGAGGGGATGCGGCGGTCGGCAATGCGCTGTGCCTTCCCGGCAAGGGGAATGGTCATCCACGCCTCCCGCACGGGCAGGATGTCCGCGAGCGGCGTCGGGTCGACGGTCTCAAAGTCCGGCAGCGTCGTAGGCGCGGAATGAAGGCTATTGATGCACGCCATCAGCGCGGGGCTGTCGATCCAGAGCGTCGGGCGGTTGCTGGGATAGCTGGAGGAGAGCCCCGGCTCGAAGGCGGGAGAGAGGAGCCGCACGCAGTCGAAGCCACAGAGGAAGGTGTATTGTGTGCCGTCCCGCAGATTCACCGTGAGCGTGTAGTACGCGGAGTCTCCGTAGCCGCGCTGCGTGTAAAGCTCCGCTTCGGTGAGGGCGTTGAGGGCGGGCACGAGCTGCGCCGAAAGTGCGGTCAGCTCTGCATCGACGAGGAAGCGCGAGCTGCTGCCATCGCGGAATTGCAGGTTGAGAATGTCCTCTGCGCGCAGAGCTTGCGCCCAGTGCAGAAATTCGTCGACGACGCCGCGCTCGGCCTCCGTCAGATTGTTGGGGAACGCAGGATGGGATATTTGCTCCGGTGACGCTTCGCCGCGCAGATACGCGAGGAATGCGTCGATTTCGTCCTGTCCGGAGAGGACTTTATAGGACTTGGCAGCGTCCCTTGTGCCGATGTTCAGCGAGTAGACCGCCTCCGTGCTCCCCGGTGCGTCATACTCCCGAATGAAGTTGATGGTCAGATGCTCGGCAGCGCTCCCGTCAGCGTTAGGCAGCGTAAGGTAGAGCGTAGACCACGCGGGGTTGACGGCAACTGTTTTCTTCGGATGCGCACTGCCGATGCGAACGTGCGCAAGGTGCTCGGAGAGCCGCACCGTCCCATCGGCGGGGGTATACCGCGCGTCCACGTCGGGGCGTTCCTCCACATAGGTGCAGGTCGCTTCCGCATCCCAGAAATCACCGCAGACCGCGCTCAGCGGACGGGAGCTTCCGGTGAAGCTCACCGCGCACACGAGCGCCGCGAGCGCGACGGCGGCGAACACCGCGACAGCCTTCGCCTGCCGGTTCTCTGCAATGCGGGTGACGCGCTCCTTGAGGCTCCTTTTACCGCCGGTCATAGTCGTCGCGCCGAGCAGTGGGTTCTGCGGCTTGGCGCACACCGGCACGAGCGAGTGCTGGAATAGTCGTCCAGTAGGG
>OGXC01000018.1_pt1 | contig 128570 bp, 123 predicted proteins | sample 1576201 | NCBI WGS metagenome assembly OGXC01 (sample SAMEA3541562, study PRJEB24748) | human gut metagenome | biome: human gut; feature: human-associated habitat; material: faeces | place: China | collected 2012 | reverse complement strand
AATTACAGCGTGGGCATTTTATATTAGTTTTGCTCATTGTTCTTCTCTCCTTTTCAAAGGGGGTATTATTTAGTCTCGCAAACTTATTGTATTTCCTTAGGTTGAGAAGAGCAATGTTCATATAACTTAACAGATCGAACTTTTCATTTAGGAGAACAATATGAACAATACTATAATTAACTTTTTACAAAATGAAATGAAATGGAATAAATTAAACATATCATCTATAAAAAAAATAGGCGGACTTAGTAGCGAAAATTATAAAGTTTCTTATAATAACAATAATTATTTTGTAAAAATTTGCACTCATAATTATTTACATACCGATAGAAAAAGTGAATTATCAATAATAAATAAAGCTATAGAAATAAATTTAGCTCCACATTTATATTACTTTTCTACTGAAACTGGTAATATGATTAGCAGTTGGATTAATGGTACCATGCCCTCCTTAAATGATTTTTCTTCAACTAAATTTCTACATAAACTTTCTGTTGCTTTAAACAGTTTTCATAATTTAAAATGCCAAAAATATTTTAACCCTTTTAATCATATAAGAAAAAGAATCAATCTATGCAATGATTTGAATCTTCCCTTACCAAAATCTATAGATACACTACTAAACCATTTAAATAATCTAGAAGTAAAGCTTAGTAAAAATCCTTTAATAGGTCTTTGCCATAATGACCTAAATGCTTCAAATATTATTTTAACTGAAGATAATATATATTTTGTAGATTATGAATACTCTTCTATGGGTGATGTATTTTTTGATTTAGCAACAATATCTTGGTTTTTTAATGAAAGATCTAGGAAAAACTTATTAGAACTATATTTTAATGAATGTACTGAACAACATTATGAAAAATTATTAGATTACCTTTTCGTAGTGAAATTTTATAATGCCACTTGGTCATTGCTTAAATCTTCTGATTCTAGTTCTGACTATGATTATTTAGCTGGTGCTAAAATGATATTTAATGATTTGCTCGATTATAACTCTATACGAAATTTTTAATAAAAGAGAGGTTTAAACTGTGATAAAATACTTATTATTTGATTTAGATGGAACAATAACTGATCCTAAAGAAGGTATTACTAAAAGTGTACAATATGCTCTTAGCAAGTTGGGAATTGAAGAAAACTGTGAAAATCTTCTTAAATTTATAGGTCCACCTTTATTAAATTCATTTATGGACTTTTATGACTTTGATAAAGAAAAGGCTGAGCTTGCAATAAAGTATTATAGAGAACGTTATTCTACTATTGGTTTATTTGAAAATAGTGCAATTGAAGGTATTGAAGAAGTTTTATCTAAATTAAAAGAAGCTGGATTTGTACTAGCTATTGCTACTAGTAAGCCAACTCATTTTGCTATTCCTATTTGTGAAAAGTATAATTTAGATAAATATTTTGATTTAATTTTAGGAAGTGAATTAGATGGAACAAGATCAAAAAAATCTGAAGTAATTCTTGAAGTGCTTAATAAGCTAAATGCTATACCTAATGAATCAATTATGATTGGAGACCGCATGCACGATATAATTGGAGCTAAAGAAGCAGGAATTAAAAGTATTGGAGTTACATTTGGATATGCAGAAGATGGAGAATTAGAAGAATCAGGAGCTGACTTCATAGTAGAAAGTTCCTCTGAACTATTATCTTGTATATTTAAATTAATTTAGTATATATTTAAAAATATAAAAGAATTTGTATAAAACAAATTCTCTTATTATCTCATTTTATAACTTTATTCCTTACCAAACACCTTTAAATATCATTACTTATTTCTTCTAACTCATTAATTATTTTGCTGCTTATCTTTTTTAAAATATATTTTAAATTATGCTTTAGAATTTTATATTTAAAATATCGCAAAAAAATAAAGGAAATCTATTTCTAAATCTCCTTTATTATCATATACCATAATGAATTAAATGCTTATTTTGTTTTATTGCAAGATTAATTTTTATAATTAATTTTTCAAGTTCATTTGATTTAAATTGCTTATTTGCAGTAGTAATTATTTTTCTAAATTCTTTTAATGAACCTGGTGGTATAATTGTAGTTCCACAATAATCTAGTCCTAGTGCAGGATGTTTTTTCATATGAAAATAAGTTTTTAAATTTCCCAATTCCTCCAAGTATTCTGTTATCATTTCTTCTATTAAATCATCACTAACAGAAATACAATTATACTTTTCAGGTTCATAATCACTATACAATTTATCATCTTCAAATCTTTCAATGATTCCAAAATCATGTTTTGCCAAATTCCCACCCCTAATAAATTATATTTTCCAAATTATATTCTTAAACTAAACCTTAAAATTTTAACTCCTTATTAAATATATAATCAAACCTCTAAGTATAAATTACATTAATGTTACAAATTATTATTGAAATACATTTTATATTACTATGTATTATTACTCATCAAAAAAGAATAACATTTCTGCTATTCTTTCTCTTACTACTTCTTATTATTACAATTTTTGTCCAAACAATCTTCTAACAAATCACTGATAGCATTTGTTAGTTGACAATTTGAGTTCATAAAATAACAATTAGTCATTTGGTTATTCCAAGCATATAAGAATATTAGAAATAATACTAAATTCATAAATCTTTGTCCATAACACTGTAGTAAATTTAATAATTGACAAGCCAAAAATTCATTTGTTCCTTCTGTATCGCTATTGCTACCGCAATAATTTTCACAAAGTTCTTCTAACTCACCATCATTTAAGTCATTTAATATATCGTTTAAATTAGATGTTGATCCAAATGTACTCAATTTTCTTTTCCTCTCAAAAAGTTATCTAACGCTTCATAATACGCTAAAAACATAGAGATTGCTACAATTTTATATAATTTAACCTAAACTCATTACTTATGTATATTCTCCTTCGCTTAAAAACTCCTTTTAGATAAATTTATATTTATTAAATACCTAATCATAATAATATGTGATAAATTAATAAAAAAAATGTCACAACACTAAATAAAGTATTGTAACATTTTTTAACTACATATTAAACTTTTATAGTTCCATGCTTTAATAAATGATTTATTCTCTTAAAATAAGTTATACCTAATGGAATTGCCGCTGCAAGCCAAGCTACTGGATCCGCTAAACATATTCCTAAAAACTCTATATATCTTGGTAATGTAAATGCTACTACAGCTCTTGCAATAAGCTCATATGCTCCTGCCATCATTGGAACGAATGAATCCCCTATTCCTTGAAGTGCATTTCTATATATAAATATTAATCCAAGAGGTATAAAGAATATTGCTGATATATCAAGCACTTGTTGAGCATATTTTAGTATTTCTGCATCTGGATTACTTATAAACATCATAACAAAATATTTACCAAGGAATATTAATACTGCTCCCGCAATAATACTAGTAATAATAGAAATTTTAGTACATGCCTTTACGCCTTCTCTTATACGATTATACTCCTTAGCACCAAGATTTTGACCACAATACGTAGCCATAGTTACACCAAAAGTAATTGCCGGCTGCATAACAAGTTGAAGTGCTTTCGAAGCTGCAGTATATGAAGCAATAATAGTAGAACCAAATACATTTAATGCTCCTTGTACTGTCATTATACCAATTGCAGTTATTGAAAATTGAAGCGCCATTGGAATTCCTATTTTTAAATGTTTATGATAGTATCTTTTCTTAACTTTAAAATCTTCTTTCTTAAGTCTTAAAATAGTAAATCTCTTATATGTATATATTAGACAAAGTATTGCCGATACACCTTGAGAAATAATTGTTGCATATGCAGCACCTGCAACTCCCATATTAAAGTTAATTATAAATACTAAATCTAAAATTACATTTAATACTGAAGAAACTATTAAGAAATATAACGGTGTTTTACTATCTCCTAATGCTCTTAATATACTTGCAATTAAGTTATATGCAACCGTTGCTACAACTCCTGCATAAATTATTTTTATATATAAATATGCATCACCTATAATATTTTCAGGTGTATTCATTAATTTTAATAAAGGCATAGCTCCTAATAAGCTAACTATTGTAATTACCACTACTGAAATTACAGTTAATGTAATGGCACTTGCAACCGCTTTACGTAAGCCTTTTTCATCTTTAGCTCCAAACCTCTGAGAAACTAATACTGCAAACCCACTAGATAATCCAGTTGCAAATCCATTAACTAAGAATACCATTGAACTAGTTGCTCCAACAGCTGCTAATGCATCTACTCCAACAAATCTACCAACTATTATAGTATCAACCATACTATAAAACTGTTGAAATATATTTCCTATTAATAAAGGTATTGAAAATAGTAAGATTAATTTTGTTGGATTACCTTTAGTCATATCATTTGTCATATTGTTTTTCATCCACTCATCTCCCCCTAACATCTTATTTCACAATTAAATAGAATATCATCTTTATTATACTTTTGCAAAACAAATTTTAAGAGGTAAGACTAGTTTCCTTACCTCTTATATATTATTATTGTTTTACTATACACTTATTTAGATCTCGCTTCTTTAATCCATTTCTATTAGCTTTACTTATCCAAAATCTATTTGCTGCAAGTCTAAATGCAAACCTTGGAAACATACTTGGTGTTGTAAATATATCATCCCCACTTTTATTTTCATTTATATTTTTAGCCAAATTATCTAATGCTAATCCTAAATTAGTATTGGGACCTTTACCCATAGGTACATTCCTTAATCCTCCCATCATTTCTCCAGCCCCTATACCAATTCCTTGTGCCCATTTTATATTCATCTTTTTACACCAACATTTCATTATATTAAGTGCTATTTTATTTTGCTTACCTTCATAAAAGCCGCAGTTGGCAATAACATATACATTAACTCCTTTTAGATTATCTTTAAAATTCTCTTCTAGCATAATCAAAAATTCTAAAACATGAGAAGGTAATGAATCTACATATAATGGAAATGCAAATACTAATGTATCAATAGTATTAATCTCCTTTATAATATCTTCATAATCTACTTTTTTAGATAATTTATATTTAACTATATCTTTGCTTTCAATAAAATCACTTAATATATTTAGAAAATATTCAGAGTTACTTTTAGATACCTTTGGACTACCATCTATCATCATTATTTTCATTACAAAGTACCTCCTATTGTCAATATATTTTTTACAAAAATAGTATCACTAGTTTTAGTATTTAAATTTATGCCATTTCCTTTAACTAATTCTTGAGCCATTTCCTTTTCTTCATGAGATATATTATCACCATAAAAATACACTCTCATATTTATTTGCTTTTTATACCTACTTTTATGGTGAATTTCATTATTTCTTATTGTAAAATAAGGATGTATATATCCTATACTACGATCAAGTATATTTTTAATAAATGGACTATACATTCCATACTTACATTCACTTATTATTATAAGTTCATCACAACTAGCAATTTTTTCTCCCATTTTATTATAATCATCTTTTATAACACATTCTCCTGGAGTTTTTATCCAAAAGCCAAAACACCTAATACACTTGTTTATTCTTTTTCCTTTACAAATTATAATATCCTCTTCATTTAAATTCTCTGAAATATTATTAAAATCTTCTTTACTTAAATCATGAATTATTAACTTCATATTTTTTATCCTCACTCTTTTTAATAATAAACTATTTTCGTAATTCCTTACTTACTTCTCCAATAATCTTAATTCCTTCTTTTATTTCATTAAGTGATAATCTAGAAAGTCCTAGCCTTAAAGTATTTTTACAACTATAATCAACTGAAAATATATCGCCCGGAGTAAATATAACTCCCTTTTTATAACACTCATCTAAAAGCTTTCTAGAATCTACTCCTTCTATTCCAATATAAATATGCAATCCGCCTTCACCCCATATAAATGTTGGATTAATGTATTTATTAATACATTCTACAGCAAGCTCATATTTTTCCTTATATACTTTTCTTACTTTTTTAATTTGCCTTTCAAATGATCCTGAACGTAAATATTCATATAATATACCTTGATCTAAAAATGATGTATGAATATTTTTACACCTTTTTACACTTTCTAATATATCAATAACATTTTTATCTGCAAGGATCCATCCTACTCTTATTCCTGGAAATAATATTTTTGAAAAACTCCCAATATAAATAACACCACTTCCCCCATTATCAAGAGCAGCAATTGGAGATACATGCGTACTATTATATAAAAGTTCTTCATTAAATCCATCCTCAATTATAGGAACATTATACTTTTTGAATAAATTATAAACAGAATATCTTTTTTCACCCTTCATTACAATTCCTGTTGGATTATGATATGAAGGAATTAAATATCCGAACTTTATATCATTATTTTTTAAGCTTTCTTCTAATTCATTAAGATCTATTCCATCTTCAGTCATAGGAACTCCTATAACATCTAATCCATGAACTTTCATAATTTTAATAGCTGTATTATGTGTTGGATTTTCGCAAATAATTTTATCACCTTTATTTGTATAAGCAGTTAGAAGCATTTCAAGCCCTTCTGTAAATCCATTAGTAATTATAATATCTTTGCTTGTTGTATCTACTCCCTTTGCCTCCATGTACTTTAAAAAATATTCAATAAGTGGCTTATACCCCTTTGCATATCCATAATTTAATATTTTATGCCCTTCTATTGAAATTCTATTTAGAAATGCTTTTTTAAACTCTTCCATATCAAATAATTCACCATCAGGTGAGATGCTTTTGAAAGATATTAAGTTTTTCTCCCAAGGTATTTCACTTTTTACAATATCTAATTTTTCTGCAAGTTTCCCATAATCATTAGCTCTCTGACTCCAAGCGACTTTCCATCCATCTTCATTTACTGATTTAACCTGCGAAACAAAGGTCCCCCTTCCTTTTACTGTATATAAAATACCTTCCTCTTCAAGATTTTCATATGCAGTTATTACAGAGTTTCTACTAACACCAAGTAATTTAGAAAGCTCCCTGGTAGCAGGGAGCTTTCCATTTGAAACAAGAAGATTACTAGCAATCATGTTCTTTATATAATTTTCTATTTGTACATATAACGGTTCTTCATCATTAAAATCAATTTTAGAAAATATCATTAACTTTCAACTCCTAAAATAGTGAATACTCTATTATCTTATCTAATAGGTCACTAAATTCTAATCCTCGCACCTTTGCACTTTTAGGAATAAGACTTTGAGTTGTCATTCCTGGAAGAGTATTTACTTCTAATAAATAAGGTACTTCATCTCTTATTATCATATCAATTCGTGCATAACTATTGCAACCCAAAATATCCCAAACTTTCTTTGATATATTATTAATTTTCTCTTGTAGCTTTTCTTCTAGTAAAACTACTTCTTCTTTTGCTCCATTTTCCTCATATTTAGATTTATAATCAAAGAATTCACCATTTTGTGATTTTATCATAACCGTAGGAAAAACTTCTCCATTTAATACAAATGAAGTTATCTCTTCGCCATTTATATACTCTTCTATCATTACTTCATTATCATACTTTAATCCTTCTCTTACTGCTTCTTCTACTTCATTTTCATTTCTAATAAAGAAAGTAGCAACACTTGAACCACCTTTATTAGGTTTAATAAATACAGGATACTGTAATTCTTTTATTTTTTTATAATCTATTTCTTCAACAGATTTAACTATAATCCATTTTGCAGTATCAACATCAACAGTTTTTACTAGACTTTTAGTTAATCCTTTATTCATACATATAGCACTTGGCAACACCTTACATCCACTATATGGTATTCCCATAGTTTCAAGAGCACCTTGGATAGTTCCATCTTCTCCAAATTTTCCATGTAGAGCAATAAAAGCAAAATCAATTCCCTTTATTTTTTCTATAACCTCTTGCTTTGAATTTATTGTTATAGGAATTATTTTTTCATATTTATCTTTATTTAAATGTTTTATTACTTGTTCCCCTGATTTCAAACTTATTTCTCTTTCTGATGATACTCCACCCATTATTACCCCAATTTTCATCAATATCACTCCTAATTTTTAATCTTTACTTTATTTTATTAATTATATATAAAATAAAAAAGCACCACATTAACACTAAATTCATTAACCTGTGGTACTTTTTTATGATTATATTCAACTTTCAACTATGATAATTATGCTATTTTCATTTTCTGAATTTTCAAATCTGCTTTCTTCATATAATTAACAGCTATAAATACTGTTACCAATTCACTTGCTGGAACAGTTAACCATATTCCAATATCCCCCAAAATTATAGGTAGAATTATTATAAATATTAATATTAAAATTACTCCTCTTAATACGGATATAATAGCTGATGTCTTTGCATCCTCAAGTGCTGTAAAGTAAGCTGATGTCAAAATATTTAACCCATTAAAAACAAAAGCAACAGAATATAATTTAGTAGCTTCTGCAGTAATTCTAATTAATTCCGCATCACCTTTACTAAACATTTTAATAAGAGTTTCTCCTCCAAATATCATAAGTATAGTACTTGAAATTCCAATTATGATTATTGTTGATATTGCTATTTTTAAAATTTTATTTATTCGATCTTTATTATTTGCACCATAATTAAAACTAATTATAGGGCTAATCCCATTACATATTCCTGAAAATATAGCTATGACTAAAGAAGCTATATAGAGAATTATTGAAAAAGCAGATACACCCATTTCTCCAATTCTAATCATTAATACAATATTAAATATAAAAGTTGAAAAGGCAACTGCAAACTGTGTTATACCTTCTGATGATCCATTATAAAATATTCTTACTATTTTCTTAAAATCAAATTCAACTTTGCAAAATTTTAATATAGAGTCCTTTTTTAAATAGTGACTTAAAGCAAATAAAAATCCAATTGTAAATGCAATTCCTGATGCTATGCCTGCACCAACTAATCCTAAACCAAACTTCACTATAAATATATAATCTAATAGTATATTTAGTAGTGAACTAATAATATCTGCTATCATAGCATGATTTGGTTTTCCCATAACTCTAAGTCCACTACTTAAATAAGAACTCCCTACAAATGTAGTCAAAAATAAACATAATGCTCGTAAATATTGTACAACTAATGGCACCAAATCATCACTAGCCCCCAAAATTTTTGCTATAGTCGGTGCAAAAATAATGGTAAACACCGATAAAAATAATGTTATCACTGTTAGTGTGTAAAATGCTAAGCTAAAAGTCTTTCTTGCTTCTTTTTTATTTTCTTTACCAAGCTCAATACTAGTAATAGTCCCTCCCCCAATAGCAACCATTATCCCAATTGCCATTGCTACTCCGAAGAACGGCATTGCTATATTAACTGCTGACAATCCTTTAGAACCTACTACATTTCCAACAAATATGCCATCTACAACTATATATACTGAAAATACTATCATAGCAATAACCGATGGTATTGAATATTTTATAAATAGCTTCCCTATATTTTCTTTTCCTAATGATAAATCCATAGTACTCACTTCCTTTCCTAAAAAATAATAAACCTTAGAGTAACTCCAAGGTCAATATATTTTTATTTAATAGGAATCCATATTTCAATGTAATCAGTAGTTTTATCATTCTTATTTTCAAAAGTTATAAATCTTGCTACACTATCGCCTATAATTTCTATATTATTACCATCTATATATTTTTTAAGATACATTATACTTTCCTCTGTAATATCAATATTAATTTTAAATATACTATGAATACATTTATCATATTTGAAACATTTATAATCTATCAAGTTTCCTATATAGTCACTCTTATAAACTATTCCGCTAATAGCATAAACTATATTATTTTCAACTTTATTTATCTTAAAAAACTCCTTTTTTATTACAGATGAAAATGTAACTTCATTTAAGTATTCATAACTATTAAACTTATCCATTATCTTATAAGTCTTTAAATCCATTCCATCTGCTAGTTCTTCATAGAATATAATAGGTGAATTAACAATTTCTATTTTATTTAATAATTTTATAGTCTTCTCTATATCATATTTAAAGTTACTAACAGTTTTCTTTAACTTTTTTAGCTCTAAAATTTTATTATCTATATCAGACTCTTTATCTTGAAGAACTTTTTTTAATTGTTCAAGAGTACAGTTATTAATAATATCTTTAATTTCTTTTATAGATATATTAATTTCTCTAAAAGCAATAACATAGCTTAATTTAATAATATCTTCTATTGTATAATAACGATAACCATTTTTCCCTATGATTGAAGGCTTTAAAATATTATCTTTATCATAATATCTTAATGTATCTCTTGAAACTCCTAAATATTCTGATACTTCCCCTATTAAAAATCTATTTTTCACTTCTTTATTTCTCCATCTTGTTTATTTATTATAACTCTTAAAATTTATACTAATATATTAATTTATTATTGTCTATTTTTAAAACATCTCTTCTCATATATAATTTAAATTCACCTTAACACATTCAAAAATCAAAATAAATTATAAATAGCAATTACCATCATAAAATTATTCTCTACTTTATTTATAATAAAAGTGTTTTTGGAAAAATATACTTAATATATATTGACTTACTTTTCTTTTTATTAGATAATAATAATTATTAGTTAATAATAAAATTATAGGAGGATATTTATGAGTAATATAATTAATGGGTCTTGGAATGATTTTAGAGAGTTGATTTTAGTTGATAAAGTTGAAGTTTGTCCTACAATAATTTCTTTTTATTTTAAAGCAAAAGATGGTGGTAAACTTGTTAAACCAAAAGCAGGACAATTTTTACCCTTTAAAATAAAAACAGATAATCCTAAATATAAAGATATAATGAGAACTTATAGTCTTTCAATGTTTCCTAATGATGATACCTATAGAATAAGTGTAAAGAAAATTGATGGTGGTTTAATCAGTACTTATTTACATGAGAATCTTAATATAGGTGATTCTATTGAAGCTATGATCCCAATGGGTGTATTTACTGTAAAAGATAAAAAGAATGATATTGTTTTAATTTCTGGTGGAATAGGTGTTACCCCTCTTTTAGCAATGCTATATGAAGAATCTTCAACTAGGAATAATATTCATTTTATTCAAGCCGTTCAAAACTCTAGTTTGCATCCATTTAAGAATGATATAGAATCTATTGCTAAAATTAAAGGTATTAAAAATACTGTATTTTATTCAAATCCTTTAGATAGTGACAAAGAAGGAATAGATTATAACTTTACTGGATATGTTAATAAGAATTATTTAAAAGATAATGTTAACTTAGATTCAGATTTCTATCTTTGCGGTCCTCCTGTATTCATGAAGGCTGTAGAAAGTACTTTGCTTGAACTGGGAGTAGATAGTTCTAAAATTAATTATGAGCTTTTTAGCAAATAATTATTAGAGTTATAGCCTCTAAAGGAGACTATAACTCTTTATTCATAATGTAGCTTTACTGCATTAATATTCTTTTCATAACATTTTTTACATAAGACAATTAACTCATCATTACTACTATTAACATTATTTTCATATACACCGAGGTTGGCTATGTTACCACATTCTTCACATTTATACTTGGCTTTTTCTAATGCATCTTGACGTTTTAAATTCCAATCTTCTTCATGTATATTATTAACTTCTTTATTATTATTTTTACTATTTCTATAAATAAATATATTGTTTCCTTCACTAAAGGCTTCTTTTATTTTACCTACAATAGATTTTCTAAAACTAAATAATTCACCCTTCTCTTTACCTCTTATTTTTTTATAATCCCTTACTATTCTTATACTTATAATTTTTATTAAGTAAATTCCTAATAATATATAAATTAAATTAAACATAAACATCACCATTTTTTATCTTTGACCATTTATAAAAATTTATTCATTTATCCTTTCACTTTATATTCAGTAAAATGAAGGATTAATTTAATTTTATTCATCATTTATTAAACTTTTTCACTATTTTTCTAAAAAAAATTCCCATTTTCCTTATAAAATCATATTGTATGATTTTATTTTATATGGTAAAATTTATTTAAAATGCAAGTTTTTTAAAAAAATAATTCATTTTTTCCAAAAAATAAGGGGGCTAATATGAAAAAAAAATTAGGTTTAACAACAAAAATTTTTATTGGACTGATACTTGGAGCAATTTGCGGTATAATTCTTTATGGTATAGTTCCACCTGGAATAATAAGAGATGATATACTAATTAATGGTGTTTTTAAAGTCATAGGAAAAGGATTCTTAAGAGCAATGCAGATGTTAGTTGTGCCACTGGTATTTTGCTCTTTAGTTTGTGGAAGTATGGCAATAGGAGATACTAAAAAATTAGGACGTGTCGGTGTAAAAACTATAGTTTTTTATCTTGTTACAACTGCTATTGCTATTAGTTTAGCTATAGGTGTAGGTAAATTAATTAATCCTGGAATAGGCCTTGATATGAGCAATATTGAAATTGCTGAAACTACAGTAAGTGAAGCAACTTCTGTATCAGATGTTCTTTTAGATATAATTCCAACAAATCCGATTTCGGCATTAGCAAATGGAAATATGTTGCAAATTATATTCTTTTCAATTCTAGTTGGAATCATACTTGCTATGCTTAATGAAAAGGCTAAAACTGTTGCAAATTTCTTTAGTGAATTTAACGAAATAATGATGAAAATGACTATGATAGTGATGAAAGCTGCTCCAGTTGGAGTATTTTGTTTAATAGCTACAACATTCTCTAACATTGGTTGGAGTGCCTTTGCTCCAATGCTAAAATATATATTTGCAGTAATGTTAGCATTAGTATTACAATGCTTAATAACTTATATGTCAATGTTAAAGGTGTTTACAAAATTAAATCCTTTAACATTCTTAAAAAAGTTTTTCCCTGTAATGAGTTTTGCTTTTTCTACATCATCTTCTAATGCAACTATACCTCTTAGCATCGAAACTCTTGATAATGAAATGGGGGTTTCTGAAAAGATATCATCTTTTACAGTTCCATTAGGTGCTACAATAAATATGGATGGTACTGCAATAATGCAAGGGGTCGCAGTTGTATTTATATCTCAAGCTTTTGGAATTGAACTTGGTTTAAATGCTTATCTTACAGTTATATTAACAGCAACACTAGCTTCTATAGGAACTGCAGGAGTACCAGGAGTTGGACTTATTACATTATCAATGGTTCTTAATTCAGTAGGACTTCCTGTAGAAGGTATAGGAATAATCATGGGAATTGATAGAATTCTTGATATGACAAGAACTGCTGTTAATGTTACAGGAGATGCTATTTGTACTACTATTGTTGCAAAACAAGAAGGTGAATTTAATGAAGAGACCTTCTATTCAGATGTAATTGAACTTAATAAAGCAATTTAATATAAAAATAATTACCCACTTGATATAAATTAAAGTGGGTAATTATTTTATAACTATTAATTTAAGTTTGGAAAGTTAAATATATTTTCAATTCCTCTTTTTTCTTTAGGGTTATCTCCATGAATTAACTTTTTCTCCTCTTCTTCACAAATTATAACTCCATCAATTAAACCTTCACTATTTTTATTGTTAATATCATTTTTATTATTCATAAAAATACACCTCTTATAATCTTATTATGTTATTATTATTCCTATATGCTTCTTATTTATAAATTAACAATAAAAAAACTTCTATATTTACTCTATATTAAATTAGAGTAATATATAGAAGCTTAAATTATCTACTAAAACTGTCTTACTATTTTCAATGCAAAAACTGTAGAAATTCTTCTTTTTAGCTTTTCATTCAAAGCTAACTCTATTATTCTATTATCATTCATTTCAAATGTAAAAATGTTTAACCCACTAACTTTAGAATTATAATAAGAAACTTTATTTTTATTATTGGTATTATTAGTACTTTCATAAACTTTTCTTACATCTTCCATTGAAATATTAGCAACTATTTTTCTTTTACTTTCATTATAAATTTTAGTTACAGTAATAGTTTTATTATACAACTCATACTCATATTCAACATAACTTAAATAACTTAAAATAAAAGCTCCTATAGCTAATAATAACATAACAATTGCAATAACTAATGATGATAATAAAAAGAATGCTGATAATACTACTAATATCATAGCTAATCCTTGTAATATCTTAACTCTTCCTTTTCCCTTATCACATTCAATTAATTGCTCAAAAATTTCATCCATATTTCTCCTCCCATTATCCCTAAGTAATATACCATAATTTAATTATATCAAATTTATCACTACATTAATACTTAATATAGATATAATATTAATAACTATTATAGTCCTTTATAATAATTAATTAATTCCTCTTTAGTATTAATTCCCATATTTTGTGGTATTGTTAATTCATTAATATCTTTTCCTTTAAGCTTACCATCTACTATATACTCTTTTTCCAAAAACTTTTGTCCCCATGTTGCTATCTTATCTATTTCAGGTGTATCAACATTTAATATCTCTGCAAATGATTTTAAAATACATAAACCAAATTTTATATCTTCAATAAAATATCTTGAAGATTTATCTGGAATATATCCCCCATCTATTTTAACCATAGGAGAATCAATTCCTATAAATCCAGGAGCTGTATTTATCTTTTCACTTAATTCTTCTGCAGTATTTATATTATATCTTGACTTTATTTTTTCAATATCCCTAGGATCAAAATCACCATTTTCGTTAAATGCATTAAAAATTGCTTCTAACTCCTCATCTAATTTTAATAACTCTGTAGATGCTAAAGTTCCCCACTCCTCATAAAAATATGGATTTCTTTCATAAATATGTTCTCCCTCAACATAATCATGGAATAATTCATATAATCTTGAAGGATGCATAGTAGGATTAGAAGGTGATAATGTTATTGCTAAATATGAATTTAACGGAATACATGGAATATCTATAAAATTACTCATATCTTTAGCAACCTTTTCAGAATATTCTCCTGGTATAACTCTAATTTTCATAAATGGATTTTTTTGCTTTAACAAAACACTTTCGCCATACTTTTCAAGTCTAATAATGGACGGTACTCTTTGAGTTCCAAAGAATATACATCCTTTATCTAAAAGCTTATCTATTAAATACTCTTTTCCACCAAAGCCTGGAATTGCACCAACAACTGCGCCTTTCTTTAAATAAGGAAGTATTGATTCTATTGTCTTTTCCATCATAAATGAAGGATATGTAATTAATATGTAGTCAGCATTACTAACAGCCTCCTCATAACTACTTGTTATACAATGTAAAGTTATATGATGTGTTATATTTTTTTCCTCTTCAATTAAAGCAATAGTATCATTAAATGCTTCTGGTTTAGAAGTATGTAACCAAACCTTATTTTCATGTTTCATTGAAATATATGCAGCTAAATATGTTCCTATATTTCCTGCACCTATAATACAAATATTCATTTTTATCCTCCTACTTTTATTTATCTTAAGTCTTTTATAATTATATATTATCATCTTTTACATTAATAACTTGTATATTTTCTGTAAACTTTTACTTGTTAATTATAATAAAATATAATAATATCCAATATTGGCGTTATATAATTTCACATACAATCATTTTATACTATCACATAATAATATTTTAATTAATTATAATTTATATTTATTATTTAAAATCACACAAGGTAGAAAAAACTCATATCTTGTAATATAACAATAAATATAGGTATATTATATGACTTTATCAACTATACATTTCATTTATATATTTTTTACAATTTTAATACTAATATCGATTTTCAGAAAAAAGGACATAACTATAGTTTGTGTCTTTGGTGTTTTATCAATAGCTCTATATAGCAGTAAATCTATACCACTATCTATAATTTCCGTGTTTAATGGATTCTTATATGCTATAACAGAATTATTGCCTATTATTTTAATAATATCTATCATTACTGCTTTTAGTAAATTATTATCTGTAACTGGCATAAACGAAGCCATAGTATCACCATTATCAAAACTAATAAAAAATAAATATATAGCTTATTGGGTTATTGGAATAACAATGATGATTATTTCTTGGTTTTTCTGGCCTTCTCCTGCTGTTGCATTAATCGGTGCAGTTTTAATTCCAGTTGCAAAAAAAGTTGGACTCCCAAAGCTATCTGCTGCAATGGCTATGAATCTATTTGGACATGGAATAGCATTATCAAGTGATATTATAATTCAAGGCGCCTCTAAATTAACTGCTAACGCTGCTAATATTAGTATTAGCTCTCTTAATTCAACTCTTATTCCCCTAGAAATAGTAATGGGAATTACCACCACTGTAATCGCTTTTTTTATAGTTTTGAAAGATATCAAAAAAAATACTGTTTCTCAAGGTTATTCTGAACAAACAACACAAGAATTTAGTAAATCGGCTTCAAATATAATCAAGCTATCCAAAAAGCAAAAAAACTTATACGCTTTATTAGTTTTTGCCGGATATCTTTTAGATATTATATTAATGATAGTATTTTCTTTAACTGGAGGCGATGCAACCGCTTTAGTCGGCGGTACTACCTTATTTTTGTTGATTATAATTTTTCTTGGAAACTATAAATTTAATAACATGAAAGAAATAACTCCATATATTGTAGATGGTTTTCAATTTGCTTTTAAGGTATTTGGTGCTGTTATCCCAGTAGCAACATTTTTCTATCTTGGTGGAAATGGCTTTGAATCAATTATAGGAGATATATTGCCTGCCAATTCTAATGGTATTATTAACGACCTTGGAATTGCACTTTCTAATGCAGTACCATTAAATAAAGCAATTGCAACAGCAACTGTTTCTAGTGTAGGTCTACTTACCGGTCTTGATGGATCTGGCTTTTCCGGTCTTTCATTAGTAGGTTCATCTGCAATGCTTTTCTCTCAATCAATGTCAATAAATATTTCTGCCTTAGCGTCAATAGGACAAATATGTACAATTTGGATTGGAGGAGGCACATTAATCCCATGGGCATTAATCCCAGTAGCTGCAATCTGTGATGTTTCCCCTTTTGATTTGGCTCGAAAAAATTTATTGCCTGTATCCATCGGACTAATTGTAACAATAATTTTTGCTATAATATTTTTTGTATAAAACTTAATACTTTATCACATGGTTGTATGATTTTTGTACAACCTTTTTCATTATATTAAACCATTTTTTTCTAATTATGTTTTATTATTAAATAACTTTTGTTAAAATTTACTTAACAATTATTGCAATTAATTATTTTATACTTTATAATAAGTTATAAATTACTGTTTTATATTTTTATTTCAAACTTTTTTAACAGTAGTTAATTCTATTTTATGTTTAGGGGGATATTATGAAACTAGAAGTGAAAAATATACGAAAAAGCTTTTCTGGAAATGAAGTACTTCACGGAATTTCTTTTTCTGTTGAAAGTGGTAAGGCATTAGGTCTATTAGGTAGAAATGGTGCTGGTAAAACAACAACTATCAGAATATTGATGGACGTATTTAAATGTGATTCTGGTGAAATATTAATTGATGGTAAACCTTTTATACCTAAAAATCATCAAATTGGATATTTACCAGAAGAAAGGGGGCTGTATCCTAAAAAGAAAGTTACAGAACAAATCATATACCTTGCTTCATTAAGAGGTATAAGTAAAAAAGAAGCTAAAGAAAATACTTTAAAATGGCTTAAAAGACTAGGTATTGAGGAATATGCAAATAGGAAGCTAGACACTTTATCAAAGGGTAATCAACAAAAAGTTCAATTAGCTCAAACTTTAGTTTGTAATCCTGAAATTATAGTTTTAGATGAACCTTTTAGTGGGCTTGATCCTGTAAATGCTCAAATTCTTAAAGATGTAGTAAATGAGTTAATTCAAAATAATAAAATTGTTATTTTTTCTAGCCATCAAATGAGCTATGTAGAAGAATTTTGTGAAGACATAGCTATAATTAATAAAGGTAATATTGCATTAAGCGGTAATTTAAAAGATATAAAAAAGGATTTTGGAAAAAATAGACTTATATTAAGTGCAAGTAACTATTCTCTAGAAGAACTAAAAAAAATATTTGAAGAACAACTTACTAATTTAGTTAGTATTTACGAAGTAAAAAAAGATTTTTTAGTATTAGAACTTTGTGAAAATACTACTAAAAATAACTTATTAAAACATATTTTAACTACTAATATTGATATTGAAAAATTTGCAATATATGAACCTACATTAACTGATATTTTTGTATTAAAGGCTGGTGATGAATAATGAAACAATTTTTAAATGTATTAAGCTTTGAATTAAGTAACTATTTTAAAAACAAGGGATATATGATTACTACAATTCTTTTTTCTATATTATTGATAATAGGATTATCTTTACCTTCATTTTTTAATATGTCTAAACTTATTCCTCAATTAGACCAAAACTCTACAGAAAGTATTGAGTCTGTAGAAGAAATCTCTGAAGAAGATAAAAAAAGCTTTGTAATAATAGATAATAATAATATTTTTGAAAATTTAGATATTCTTGAATCAGCTTTCTTAAACTCTAAATGGACAAAGGTTACTAGTTTAGATGAAGCCGAAGAATTAATTAAATTAGAAAATGTAGAAGCTGGTTTTTCAGTTGATAGCTTAACTAAATATTCATATTTAGTTAATAATTCAGGATTTACAGATACAAACCAAATGATTTTTGAAAATCTATTATCAAGCTTAGGCCAACAAGTTTATGCAAATGAACATAACTTAAATATAAATGATTTACAATCTGTCATACATCCCTCATTTGATTCTGATGTTACTATCCTTGGAAAAGACAGTGCTAATAACTTCTTTTATGTATACATCTTTATTTTTGCAATGTATATGATGATTTTATTATATGGACAACTTATTGCAGTTGCTGTAACATCTGAAAAAAGCAATAGAGCCATTGAAGTCTTAGTTACAAGTGCAAATAGCAATAGCCTTATTTTTGGTAAAGTAATAGCTGCAGCTTTAGCTAGTTTTATTCAAGTTGGAGTAATTCTTGCTTCTGGAATGATAACTTATTCCCTAAATAGTAAAGCATGGAACGGCCTTTTAGATGGCATATTTAAAATTCCATCAAATATATTATTAACTTTTATTATATTTGGTGGTTTAGGATACTTCTTCTATTCATTTATATTTGGAGCTTTAGGAGCATTAGTTTCTAAAACAGAAGATATAAGTTCTAGTATTGGACCTATAACAATGATTTTCGTTATTGTATTCTTTATAAGTATGTTTGGATTATCAAATAGTGATAGCTTACTTATCAAAATTGCATCATTTATTCCTTTTAGTTCTTCAATGACCATGCTAATAAGAGTTGCAATGGGAACTGTATCTAATTTTGAAATTGTAATTTCATTTATTATTTTACTAGCTTCAACTATCTTAACAGCTCTTGCATCTGCTAAGATTTATAGATTAGGTACTTTAATGTATGGTAATCCAATTAAGCTTAGAAATGCTTTAAAATGGTTTAAAAAAGAAAAAATTTCTTAAAATATAAGGAGCATGATTAATTTACATGCTCCTTAATAATAAAACTTACTAATTAAATAGACCCTTTATTTTATCAATTAATGACTTATCACTTTTATCTGATTTATTCTCTGTATTCTTAGTGCTTGAATCATCTGTTGTCTTATCAATATCTGAACTTTCAATAGCATCACTTCTCATTATAAATTTAACAGATCCTTTCATATCACTTGTTAATCCTGAATAAACACCATAATCCTTTGCCATTTGCACTAATTCATCCTTTGCTTGACTAAATCCATCGATACTATCTAAAGCTTCACTTCCTAAATCATTGATTTTGTCTAATCCCTCATTCTTTAGCTTATCAACACCTTCATATAATGATTGTGTTCCACTTTTTAATTGTTCTGTTCCATTTAAAATCTTTTCTGAGTTATTTTTTAATGTTCCTGTACCTTCTGCTAATGTCTTACCTCCAGTTGCTAAGGCACTTACCCCTTGACTTAATGTTTTTCCTCCACTAACTAACTCCTTTGTTCCATCATACAGTGCACCTAATGCTGAATCTATCTTCTTTGAATTTGTATTTAATTCATTAGCTCCATTTGATAATTGATTACTTCCTATTGCTAAATCACTTACTCCATCAGCTAACGTCTTACCTCCACTTGATAATTGATTTGTTCCATCATATATTGATCCTATTCCGGAATTTATCAACTTTGAATTGGTGCTTAATTCATTAGCTCCATCTAACAATGTATTACTTCCTTCACTTAAAGCTGTTGTACCATCTAATAAAACTCCTGTACCTGCCGCTAATTTTTGACTTCCATTAGATAAATCTCCCATGGCAGAATTTATAAGTTTAGAATTATCATTTAATGAATTAGCCCCATTTAACAATGTATTGCTTCCACTCTTTAAATTACCTACACCACTTTGCAAGCTTGATGTTCCTGCTAATAAAGACTTACTACCATCATATGCTGAGCTTATTCCATTACTTATAGCTTGTGCTGCTGCATTTAAAGAATCCCCATTTGATGATAATTGCGATAATCCAACTTTAACTTCTGCAGATCCACTAGCTAAATTTCTTAAACCATTTTCTAGCTCATTTGCTCCACTTGCTCCTGATTGAAGTGCAGAAGATAAATTTGTTAATCCTTCGGTTTGACCATCTGCAATTGCTTTAATTTTAGCGCTATATTCTCTAAGCTCTTTTGCTTGAGTAGGATCTATTTTTTCAATTGATGTAGCCATTGTATAAATCGACTCTGCAATTTGCTTTAAGCTACTTGTAGTATCTTGAAGCTTTCCAATTCCATCTCCAGCTCCTTGCAATCCATTATTTAATTCTGTCATACCACTTAATGCAGATGATATACCACTATCTATTGAATCATAATTTTCATTTAAACTACTTACGCCTCCTACATACTCATTAACTTTAGAAGTAAATTCTTCTTGTGAAGACTTTAAAGTTCCAAGTCCACTACTCAATTCTGTAGCACCTTCATTTAAACTTTTTGATCCCTCTTCTAAATTAGATACTCCTTCATCTAAATTTTTAGCTCCATCAGCTAAACTTGATACTCCCAAATCAAATTCTGTGTATTTTCCTTGTAATTCACTTACACCTGAATTTAATGCAACTGCTCCATTATTCAATGTTGGTACACTATCATTTAATGTATTAATCCCCTCATTTAAAGCACTTGCACCTGTTGCTAATGATGATATTCCAGCATCAAATTGTGTATATTTATCCTTTAACTCACCTGCTCCACTATTTAATGTATTAACTCCACTTAATAATGTTGGTACACTACCACTTAAAGTATTAATTCCACTATTTAAAGTGCTTGCACCACTTGCTAATGATGATACTCCTTCATCAAATTTATCATAATTCTCTTTAATTTGACCTGCTCCACTATTTAATGAATTTACTCCACTTAGTAATGTTGGAACACTTCCATTTAAAGTATTTAATCCATTTCTAAGTTCAATAGCTCCACTATTTAATGTTCCTACTCCTGCATTAAATATAGAATAATTACTTGCTAATTCTGTTTGTCCATCTAATAATTCCTTAGATCCACTTAATAAATCTTCTCCACCTTTTTGTAGATCATTTAATGATGTCCTTAAATCATCCAAACTATCAATACCTTCAATTTCATCTATATCTTCACTTGATGTAGTAGCTAAAACCATTATCGCTGGTATCTCAAAATTATTAGTTTCACCTGTAATTTCAAATGAATCAGATAAATCAATACTACTGCTACCTAATAAGTCATCTAATACATCTCCCAAATCTAAAGATTCTTTTAATCCTGGTATTGTTACAAATGTTACTAAGGAATTATTCCCATCATTAATAACCTTACCAGAACTAACTTCCACATTACTAAAGTTACTATTAGATAAAGTAAGTTCTGCTGCAGTTAACAATGGTAAATAAATATTTCTCTTTTCATTATTTATAAATACTGTCTTACTTTGATTATTAGTTATATTAACAGAAATCTTAAACTTACCACTTTCCCCCAAAACCTCATTTGGATCAACCTTCTTACCATTAAACTCATAATTAACTGATATTGTTATTGGTAATTGATTATTACTTTTACCCTGATAATAAAGTTCATTAGAATCAATATTCCAACTTAATTCATCTCCATTTTTAGTTGGTTCTTCATCACCTTTTACATTCTTAACATCACTTAATGTAGACTTATCTGTAAATTGCCCTAAATTTTCACTTCCTTTAATCCAATCACTAACAATTTGCTCTGTCGGATTTCCATTTTCATCTAATATAACATAAACAGTTTCATCCTTTTTTATATCTTGAGCGAAAACTACTGAATTTGATGTAACTGTTATTAATGCAACTAAACATGCTAATTTTTTTGATAACCCTTTTCTCATATCTCTTTTCCCCCTTCAACACACTCTACAAAAGACTTACTTGTCTTAACTATTAATTTTTCACAAAGCAATAATATTCCTGGCAATATAAATAGAATTACAACCATACTTATAATTGCGCCCCTAGCCATTAATGTACATAATGAGCTTATCATTTCCATATCTGATATAATTCCAACCCCTGCTGTTGCCCCAAAGAAAGTTAAAGCACTAGTTACAATTGATCTTGATGAACTTTGAAGTGCTATTGTCATTGCTTTTTTCTTATCCGAATTTAATGCTAACTCTTCTTTAAATCTAGAAGTTAATAATATCGCATAATCTACAGTTGCTCCTAATTGAATAGTTCCTATGACTATTGATGATATAAATGGAATGCTTGTACCCATATAGAACGGAATACCCAAATTTATAAAAATAGCTAATTCAATTGCTAAAACTAATAATATAGGTATTATTGCTGATTTAAACACAAATAGTATTATTACAAATATAGCTAAAATTGATGCTACACTAACCCGATTAAAATCACTATCTGCTATTGTAATCAAATCTTCTGTTAATGGCGCCTCACCACCAACTAATCCATCTTTATCATACTTTTTAACAATATTGTTTATTTCCTTTAATTGAACTTCTACCTCATCAGATGCTGCCTTATACTCTGAATTAAGCATTATTTCTTCATATCCACCATTTTTTATTTTCTCTAACAAATCACTTGGTATGAAACTTTGAGGAATTCTAGGCCCTAGTAAATCTTCTAAACCTACTACTGAAGTAACCCCATCAACACCTTTTAACTCATCAATCATTGCATCAACCTTATATGCTTCTAAATCATCTCTTACTAAAATTATGTTAGTAGACATCATGTTATATTCTGACTTTAATTTATTATTAGCTACAATAGAAGGTAAATCCTTTGGAAGTGATTCATCTAGGTTATAATAAACCTCCGTATTATTATTTCCTATAATAGCTGGTATCAAGATAATTGCACCAATAATTACAAGAATCTTGTGATGCTTTATCACAAAGGCAGAACTTTTTTCAAACTTAGGTAATAAAGTCTTGTGTTTATATTTGTGAATAAGCTTATCAAATGTTAATATCATTGCTGGCAATACTGTTATAGTGCATATAACACCAAATACAACACCTTTAGCCATTACAAATCCTATGTCTTTTCCAAAACCTAATTCCATAATGCATAACGCTAGGAATCCAGCGGCTGTTGTTAAAGAACTACCTGCAATAGATGCTATAGTTTTTTCTATTGCTACCGCCATAGCTTCAGTCTTATCTGGCTGACTTTTACATTCTTCATCATATCTATTTAGTAAGAAAATTGAATAATCCATCGTTACAGCTAATTGTAATACTGCTGACAATGCCTTTGTTATATAAGAAATTTCACCAAATATAATATTTGATCCCATATTATAAGCTACTGCAATTCCTATACTTAACATAAAAATAATAGGAATTATAAAAGATTCCATAGTTAAGCTTAAAATTATTATTGATAAAATTACTGCTATTAAAATATAAATTGGTGTTTCCTTATCTGCTAAATCCTTTGTATCTTTTATTACTCCCCCTATTCCACTTAAAAAGGCTTGTTTGCCTGTTATACTTCTTATTTCCTTTATTGCTTTTTCAGTACTTTCACTTGCATCAGTGTCTTTTAACTTAACAATCATCAATGTTGAGTCATCTGAAAAAAGCATATCTCTTACTAAAGAAGGTAATATTTCCTTAGGAACAGAAATATCAAGTGCATCATCTATCCAAATTACATCTGATACTCCATCCACATTGGATACTTTTTCTTTAAGCTTAGCTACATCTTTATTTTCCATACCTTCAACTATTAACATAGCTAAAGATCCACAATCAAATTCATCCTTCATAATTTTTTGAGCTTCTCTAGTTTCTAGGTCATCAGGTAAATAACTTAAAATATCATAATTAACTTTTGTATTAAAATAACCTATTGCAGAAGGAATTAATAAAATTATTGCAACTATTAAAATTAAAATTCTGCTTTTGGCTATTGCTCGTGAAATTTTTTTCATAATGTTCCCCCCTCATCATTCTCTGATTTAAACTTTATACCCTATAAACTATTTTTTCAATTTTAGTTTTATTACTCTTTTTCTTAATTTAAAATGATTTATTCCATTTATGATGTTTCACAATAATATTCCTTTAATTTCCTTTCTTTTGCTCGCATTTCAACCTTCATCTTTTGTCACTCGTTTATTTGTCTCATTTCTCATCTTTTAATAAAATTCTGTTAATCAAAAGTTTACATCTTGTTAAACTTTTAAGACAAAAAAACTAATACTAATATTAGTAATTCATTTATGAACCACTAACATTAGTATTAGTTTTAATACATCTATATTCCTATATCTTTATTTTTTTCACTGCATCTCTTGTTACTAAAAGCTTTTCTTCCACATCTTTTATATTACTTCGTGCTATCCCTAAGAATAGCATATCTATGATGGCCAATTGTGAAATTCTTGAAGTCATAGCACCTTCTCTTAATGATTTTTCAACAAAAGGTACATGCAATGTTACATCAGAATATTCTTCTAAGCTATTATTTATACTTGCTTTTGTAATTACAATTAAAGGTATATTATTTTTCTTTGCATTTTCAGCACATAATATTACTTCTTTTGTATCTCCTGAATATGAAATAGCAACTGCAACATCTCCTTCTTCCATCAAAGCTGAAGAAGTAATTTGAAGGTGTGTATCAGAATGAGCAATACACCTTTTATTTATTCTGCTCATCTTATAATATAAATCTAATCCAACTAAATTTGACACCCCTACACTGAAAACATAAATATTTTTAGCTTTACTTAATAAATCAATAGCGTTATCTAATTCACATTCACTTATTAAATTTACAGTTTCATCTATTATTGTATGAATTGATTGCTTAACTCCACTAATAATACTTTTAGTACTTAAATCTCTATCTAAATACTCAAACTCCTCTTTATTTTTACTATTAGATAAACTAATAGATAGTTTTATCTTCATTTCATTTAAACTACTAAAACCTAATTTTTTAGAAAATCTTACTACTGTTGGTGCTGAAGTATTAGTTGCATCCCCTATTTCCTTTGCAGACATCTCAATAATATCATTATTATCATTAAGAAGATAATCAGCTATACGCTTTTCTCTTTCTGTAAAGCTTTCATAGTTTTGTCTTATATACTGCAATAAATTCATATTCTCACGTCCTATTTATTGTTAATAATATTAAAGTAAAATTTTTTACCTCCCTTTATATATTTTAATAAATAAAAATCATTCTGTAAAACAGATGCTACAACATTTGTTCTTCTATCGCTTGATTGATTTACCTTTAAAATTTGCAATTCACCCATATATCTTTTATATTCAATATTATCAATAGTAATATCTCCATATTTTTTATCAATGGTATTCATAGGATTTATAATATCATTATTTAATATTAATCTACTTTCAGCTGCTCTTATAGCATCTCTAGCTTCATCTGTTCTTGCCGAAAATGTTTCACCTAAAATTCTTTCTACAACCTTATCTCTTATCTTAAGCTCAATCTCTAATTCTATTGCTTCTTCATTTAAATCAGCTAAATCCTCAAGCTCTTTTATACTTGGTAAAGAATCGCCTATAAATACTGATTCATTATTTAAAGCAAATAAATGATTTGCCGCTTTCCTTACATCTAATCCCCTATGATCTTCTAATGTTGGTAATCCATCCATAAGAGGACTTCTTTTTCTGTTATTTGATTGAACAAATGCACAAGTTTTAATTCCTCTTTTATTAAGAATTTTATTCTTTTCTAACATACATTCCTCTGAAATACCTGTCCCTTTTCTAGGATAAAAATTATGAAGTGCATCTATATTTTTATAGTCTGGATTATATTTATCTAATTCTAAAAGAAAATCTTCAGTTACAGTTGATGCATTAAGCTGTATTTTAATATTACAATTATTCTTACTCATTCTAGATATCTCTTTTGGAGTATATCCAAAATCTATTCTAATAGTTTTAACCCCATAATTTCTTAATCCTTCTAAGTCCATATTTTCTAACTCCAAAAATTTGAATGTATTTGGAGAAATATCACTTATTATATCCATTTCATAACCTTTAGCTATATTAAAAAATTCATTAACCTCTTTTTTTAATATTTCATAATTTGCTTCTGGTATGTGTAAAGATGTAAATATTCTTGTAAAACCTAATTTTTTTGCTTCACTTAACAATTTTATATTTTCTTCCATAGTGTTATCTAATCCAAAATAAACTGAAATACCTAAACTCATAATAATCCCTCCTAATTTAACTAAGTATAATTTAAGGGTGATATGTTTATCGATATCATATCACCCTTTTAATATAATTCTATTCTACTGGATCTTCAAATCCTAATATACTTGTAAAGAAATATCCTGCTGCATATGATGCTAAAACTCCTATTAAGAATACTAATATTTTTCCATCAGCAATTAATAAAGCTAATGGTAATCCTGAAACACCTAACGCAACAGCACCAACTTTAAATAAAGCCATCACAGCTCCACCTATAGCTGCACCAAGACAAGCCCCTAAGAAAGGTTTACCTAATGGTAATGTTACACCATAAATAAGTGGTTCTCCTATTCCTAAAAAACCTGGTATTAATCCATTTTTCGCCGTTTTCTTTAATCTTTCATTTTTAGTTTTTCTTATAACAGCTAAAGTAGCTCCAACTTGAGCCATACCAGCAGCTGCTAATGCAGGTAATAATATTGTATATCCAACATTCGCAATTAAATCAGCATGAATTGGTGTTAATGCTTGATGCATTCCAGTCATAACAAGAGGTAAGAATAATCCTCCCGATATAGCACCTGATAACACTGAAACTATTGTATTATCAGAAGCTATCGTATTTGAAACTAATATTCCCATAGCATCTGATATTGCTCCACCTACGGGTTGTAATATAAATAAAGCTGCTAAGACTGATATTGTTAATGTTATTAACGGAGTAACAAATAAATCTAAAACATCTGGTATAAATTTTCTACATTGCTTTTCTATAAATACAGCTAATGCAACAACAAGAATAACTGAAATAATTCCTCCACGCCCTGGTGTTAATGCTTTACCAAATAAAGTTATATTAGCTAATGTTGCTGATGATATCACTCCACCTAATGCTCCACCTATCATTGGCATTTGAGAACCAAATTCTTTAGATGCATTTACACCTACTAAAATTGGTAAAATTGAAAATACTGCATTACCTATTAACCCTATTATCTGAGCTGCATTAGTTGTCTTATATGCATCTCCAAAATAAACTCCAGCTATATTATTTACAGCAAGTACTAGTCCACATGCCACGAATAATGGTATTAAAGGAATAAATATATTTCCTAATTTTTTAAGTATATTTTTAAATTTTGTATCATTTTTTTCTTTTAGTTTAGCCTTTGTAGCTTTAACAGCTTCTTCTCCTATAGCTATCTTTACTCCTACTATTTTTTTCACTTCTTCTGTTATCTTATTAACCTTACCTGGTCCATAAATAACTTGTAATTGACCTTTTGCTTCGACCACTCCTAAAGTTCCCTCTGCCTTCTTAATCTCAGCAATCTTAGCCTTTGATAAATCAACTAACTCTAATCTACAACGAGTCATACAATTTTCAACTGCTTTAATATTTTCCTTTCCTCCTACAAGTTCAACCAATTTCTTAGCTATTTCTTGGTTTGTAATAGTTCCTTGCTTTGTCATCTTCTCTCCCCCTATATACTTTAAATAGTTTCCATTGCCTTAGCAATATAACCTTTATTTTGTGTCAATTTTTCTTTTGCCTCATTTATGTCTAATCCTGTCAGTATCATTAATATTGACAGTTTAACATCATAATTTGTTTCTTTTAATACTTTTTCTGCTACTTCCCTATCTACCCCTGTAGCTTCACAAACTATTTTTTTTGCTCTTTCAACTAACTTTTTATTTGTAGCTCTAACATCTACCATTAAATTTCCATATACTTTTCCTAGCTTAATCATAGTTCCAGTTGATAGCATGTTTAATACTAACTTTTGTGCAGTTCCAGCTTTCATTCTCGTTGAACCAGTAACTACCTCTGCACCTACTACTGGAGCTATTGATACCTTTGAAACTTTTGCTACTTCTGAATTTGCATTGCACGTTATTGATACTGTTAATGCTCCTATTTTGTTTGCATATTCTAATCCACCGATAACATAAGGTGTTCTTCCTGATGCAGCTAGTCCAACTATTGTATCATTTTCAGTTATATTCTTTGATTTTAAATCTTCAATTGCTAATTCCTTAGAGTCTTCTGCGCCTTCTTTTGCCCTAAATATTGCCTCAGTTCCACCAGCTATAATTCCTTGAACTAATTCTTCAGATACACCATATGTAGGTGGACATTCTGAAGCATCTAATATACCAAGTCTTCCTGATGTTCCAGCTCCTATATAAATCAATCTTCCACCTTTTTGCATTCCACTTACTATTCCATCAATAGCTTCTGCAATTTTCACTAATTCTTTCTCAACTGCTAAAGCAACCTTCTTATCTTCATTATTAATAATCTTTACCATATCTAATGTTGACACCTTATCGATATTTAAAGAACTACTATTTCTACTTTCTGTTGTTAAATTTTCTAATTTTATTGTATTCATATCTTAAATCCTCCCCACTAAACTTGATTACGTTTACATCTTGTACATTTATATTACCACTTTTGAAATTTTATTTCAAGTATTTTGTTATTTTTTATTATTTTATTTCATAGTTACGAAAACATTTGATTTTTCCCAACTAAAAACACCTTAAGATTTAAAAATCTATAAGGTGTTTTCTCACTTTCATTATTCTTATTAATACTGCACATATAATAGCTATATCCCCTTAAAATCAATAACCACATGTGTATAACTTAATTATATTCTAATATTGAGTCCAAATTAATTTTACTTCTTAATGACTTTTTTCTTCCATAAGTTAAAAAATAAGATGAAATAATTGATACTAACGGAACAGATAATATTATGGCTATACTTCCAGATACCCCTTGCATTATCTCTATACCTATTTCATACATATTGATAATTTGATTATGCTTTAGAGCATAAGCATAATTTAAAATTAATGTATTTATTGAGCCTCCAGTAAAAGCTAATATTAATGTATTGGACATAGTTCCCATCATATCTCTTCCAACATTTATTCCTGACTTAAAAAGTTCCACTCTTCCAATATTTTTATTATGGTTATATATTTCTGTAAGTGTTGAAGAAATTGACATGCTTACATCCATAACAGCTCCTAATGATGCAATAAGTATTGCTGAAAATAATATACCTCCAACCTTTAGCTCTGTATTATTTGCTACAAATACTAATTCTTCAACCTCAGAAACATTATAACCAGATATTTTTGCCACATAACCAAAGCCAGCTGCACATATACCAGCTATTATTACCCCTATTATGGTACCTATCATTGCCGAAATTGATTTTTTAGTTATTCCATCTATAAGATACAAAGAAACAATTGTTATTAATATTATTACTATTACCGCTGATAAAAATGGAGAATATCCTTTATATAACATAGGTAAAAACAAGTAAATTATACATATAAACGTAAAAACTAATCCTATTGCTGACTTAAATCCTTTTTTGCCCCCAATAATCCAAAGCATAAGTAAAAATAATCCTACAAATATATAAATAATATTAGATCTATCATAGCTATAAACTGCTGCTGAAGCGTTATCTTCATATTTGCTTATACTTGCAATAACTTTCATTCCAACAGTACAATCTGCCCCATATAAATATCCTGCAAAGCTTGTTCCTTCTATTAATTGCCCTTTTAATTTTCCACTTAATACCTTTAACATTACCTTTTGATAACCAATTCTAGAACCATCCTCTTGGATATTATCTTCTACTATTTCATTAACCACAGCTTTTACATAACTTGTTCCTGAACTATTTACTAACTCTACCCTTTCAATGTTATTAAAAAAGTATAAAAATATAAAAAATATTATTAAAAAACAAAATGTAATAACTTTACTATTTATATTTTTCTTCCTCCTTAATAAACCTGCTACCATGATATTCCTCCATTTAAGTAGAGTTTATCCCAAAATATTTTAAATACTATTTTGATTATTTTGAGATAACCCCCTATTTTTTATTTCACTTTATCTTTTATATTATTTAACAATACTTTTTCTTTTCTTTAATCCTAAAGCAGCTAATCCAACAACAGCTAATGATAAAATACTATAAACTAATACATTAGATAAATCTCCAGTTTTCACAGCTGTATTAGGTTTCTTCGTTGGAGTTGATGTATTATTACTTGATCCATTATTAGTATTTCCACTGCCATTATTATAATTGTCATTATTTCCATTATTAGTATCTGTAGATGAATTCTTAACTATTACTTTAGATTCAAATGTTGCAATTTCTGTTTTTAATGTTGTTAAGGCTTCGTCTATAACTGCTTGGCTTGAATTATCTGAATAACATGCTTCTTTAGCAGTATTAATTGCCACTAATAAACCCTCCTTAGCCTCCTCAGGATATTGACCTTCTTCTGTTCCAATCACAGCATTTTCTACTAACTTTTCTGCAAGAATAATTTCATTTTCTAATTCTGATACATCCCCTCTTAAAACTAATTGATCTATTGCTGCTTTTAAATTACCATAAGCATCTGTAACGATTTCTTCATTTATATTTGACTCTTCTGCAATTTTTTGTGCATTTTGAAGTGTTGCTTCAAAAGCTTCCCAAGTTGATGAAGTATAATTATCCTTTTCTTCAACTTTTGCTTCTGCATCTTCAATTATTTCTACTAAGTTTCCATACTTAACTGATTTTACAAGCGTAACTGTTTCATCAATTTTCTCCATTGTATCTGTTCTATATGTGCTTATTGATAAGCTTACATCATCAATATTAATAGTGCTAAAAGTTGGAGCATATTCTTGCCATCTATTTGCAATATATGCTTGTTGTCTTGCTAAATTATTATAATATTTACTACCTGTAGATGAACCTGCAGTAATATATAATATCCCATCAGGATTAGAAATATTATTACCTCGTACACTTAAATCATTAACAACAGCATCTTTATCTTCTATAGTTGATAAATATGACAAATATTCTTCATCATTTGAAAGTATTCCACTTTTATATTCTTCTTCTGCAATTTCATCAAATTTATCTTCATCCATTAATGATAACCCTTCACTTAATTTACCACCTTTTAATATTTGAGTTCTTGCATAAGCATGATCATGTCCAGTTAATACTATATCAACATTATTTTCTTCAAATATTGGCACTAATTTATATCTTAATTCTGCAATAGCAGGCTCATTTGAATGCTCTGCTGAACCATAAATATCTTGATGTAAAGTAACCACTCTCCAAGTAGCATCTTCATTTACTGCAATTGCTTCCTTCATTAATGCTTCATGTTCAGCAGTATTAGTATTATTAGTATTCAACATAATAAATAATGTGTTACCATACCTATAATAATAATCTCCATTAATTCCACTACCTAAACTACTCATTGCTCCTAATGAACTTGCATTTGGATTATTAAAATGATATGAATAGTTACCACTTACAGCATCATGATTTCCTAAAGATGTAGCAACTGGTAGTGAGCTTAATGCATCAGCACTTAAATACCCAGCATATTCTACTTCATTTCCTGTATATTCTAAGGCTTCTGTTTGATTTGCTTTTTTGTTTCGTGATTGTATTTGATCACCAGCAGATAAAATAAAGCTAGCATTTGGCATTAAACTTAAAGCTTTATTAATTGTATTATTCCAGTTAAAAGTATCATTTCTTGTAGCATTATCCTGACCTTGTTCTGTAGTTTCACCAGTTGCAATATTACCTGCTGATGATCCTATTTGCGGATCCCCTACTAAAATAAAACCAAATTTGTTAGTACTTTGAGTTTTAAATTCTATGGCTTCGCTCCAATTATCATTAGTTCCATAACTATAATAATATTTGGAATTTTCCTCCAATCCCGTTACTGTTACTTTATTTGAAACATAACCTGGTACTGCACTACTTTGATTTCCTTCAAAAATTTTTGCATCACTCATATCATAATTTTTACTTACCTTAACAATCGGATTTTCTTCTCCAATTACCGAATACCAAGCAAAATTTAATTGTGTTGCATCAGCTCCTGGTGTTAATGATAGTTGTGTCCAATCTGTTTTTATTATTTCCCATCTTTCGCACCATTCATCCCATGCTTCTCCCTTAGTTGCTTCTGTCCATTTGTCATCATCTGCTGCAAATACATTATAACTGTTTGTTGTAACCACCATCATTGCAACTATTATTGCTGACATTATTTTTTTAGTTCTTTTTATCATTTTAAAATCCCCCTTGTAATTACTTACAAAATGAATTATATATTAACTTTTTTATGAAATATCATTTTTTAACATTTATTAACTTTATATTGCTACTTTTTACATATCTTAAAATTACTTAACTTTTATTTAACTTATAAAAAGCAACTCATTACAATATATTTTTAATAATCCTAAAAATATATTTATAATAAAGTTGCTTTTTATTATTCAATTATTCACTTTTTTATTTTTATATCTGCAATTAATGGATAATGATCTGATGGATAACTTCCATTGTCGTTATATTTTACAATATCTACATCTACAATTTCTAAATCTTCACTTACAAATATATAATCTATATGAAGTCCATTTTCTTTACCTTTAAATTTACTCATAGTAGACTTTTTATACAGTTCCCTTTTAACTTCTTGAACAGCTACAAACCTATCTGTATTATACTCACCAGCCGTAAATTTTTTAATAATTTTACTGTCTGGAGTTGCATTAAAATCTCCCATAACTATCACAGGAAGTTTTTCCTCTTTGCGATTTTTATCAATAAACTGTGACAATTTTTTAAGTCCAAAATCCCTTGCTTGAGGTAAAAAACAATCTAGATGAGTATTATAAACCCTTACTTTATCTCCATTTTCAAGTTCAACCACCGCAGTAGTACATATTCTAGGATATAATGAATACCAAAGCTGACTTCCTACCTTATCTGGACTTTTAGATAACCAAAATGTATTATGCTTGATTATTTTATTTTTATTTTTTACAAATAAATTATTTCTTTCTGAAAAATACTTTTTACTTCTTGCACTTCCTACTATTGTATAACTTTTAAAGTTATCTATTATATCATCAAACATTTTATTTGTTACTTCCTGGACTCCTATAATATCACAATCATATTTATCAATAACTTCATATACTATATGTTTTCTCTTATCCCATCTATTCTTAAAATCTAAAATAAAATCACTTCTTAAGTTAAAGGACATTACTCTCATATCTTAATTCCCTTTCTATATTTTCGCTATTATAATTATACGCCCTATAATATTTTCTTCAAGATATTAACTTTGTATTAATGACTTGTGAAATTATTTACATAATGTATAATAATACTATAATAGATTATTATACTAAATTTAACCTAAATATTATAATATATTTTATTTATACAATATAATGGAGGAGTTTATATGGGGAAGAATTTAAACAAAACAAATCTTATTTTAATTCTTATTATTGCAGTTTCTTTAATATCTTCAGTATTTTTAGGACTACAATTAGCAATTTTACTATGTTTATCATTATTATTAATTTATTTAATAATAACAAAAGGGTATTTTATTAAAGTTTATAAGGGTATGAAAGCATATAAATTAGAAGATTATGAAACAGCCTTAGAATGCTATAGGGATGCGGCTATGTCAAACTACTGTAATGGTCCTATAATTTCTAATTATTTAATTTGTGAATTAAAATATGGAAAAGCTTCTTTAGCTAGAGAATATATTAACGAAAACCTAAAACATAAAAATATAAAACCACGTGAATCATTAAATCTTGAAATAACAAAGGCTATAGTTTTATGGAAAACAAATTCTCAAGAAGAAGGTATTACACTATTAAAAAACTTAATAAAAGATAATAAAAATACTTATATTTATGAAACTTTAACATCATTACTTATAGGTTCTGGAAAATTTACTGAGGCTGAAAAATACATAACTGAAGCCATGGATTTCAATTCTGACAATAACATTATTAAATCAAATTATGCAGAAATCTGCTTTAAGCTTGAAAAGTTTGATGAAGCAAAAAAAGAGTTTGATTATTTAATAAAAGAAAATGTTAACTTTATTGAACCTTATTATTATTCTGCTTTAATCGAAAGAAAAAGTGGAAATTGCGATCAAGCATTTGAACTTCTAAGAACTGCAGAAGGATTAAATGAATCTCTTGTTAGTTTAGTTAGTCATAAAGATATTGATCAAGCTCTTAATTCAGTATTAATTAAATCATTTAATCAATAAAAATAAAACTATCTTGGAAATCATTTTTCAAGATAGTTTTATTTTTATATTAAAAGAGCCATAGATTTAAATCTATGACTCTTAAGAAACAATACGATATAATTATCTTCTATTATTTTGTTGTTTCTTAGCTTTTCTACAAGCAGCACATCTTGTTGGTTCATTTTCGAACCCTTTCTCCTTGTAGAATTCTTGTTCTCCTTCAGTGAAAACAAATTCATTTCCGCAGTCTCTGCATGTTAAAGTTTTGTCTGTCATTTATAATTCCTCCATATATGAAAGGTCTAAACAAAAATAACAACAAAATAATAAAATTTGGTTACTGTTTATATACCCTTCTTGTCTTTACATTATAATAGTATACACACCTTTCAAAATTCTATACATTTTTTATTTATATTTATCAGTTTCTACAGGTAACCCCTTTTTACTTAGCTTATCTTCTACTATTTCCTTTATTATAGAATAGAATATTGCAAATAATGGAACTCCAATTATCATTCCTACAAATCCCATGAATTTTGCAGCTACTAATAATGAGAATAATATCCAAAAGGCAGAGATTCCAATAGAATCTCCAAGAATCTTAGGTCCTATTATATTACCATCAATTTGTTGAATAACAATTATTATAACAATAAACCATAATGCTTGTATTGGTGAAACAAAAAGAATTATTATTGCTGCTGGAATCCCACCAATAAATGGTCCAAAGAATGGTATTATATTAGTTACACCAATTATAACTGAAATTAATAATACATATGGCATTTTAAAAATTGTTAATATAATAAATGTTAATACCCCTATGATAGCTGAATCTAAAATTTTCCCACCAATAAACCTACTAAAAGTCGTATTACTTTTAGTTGCTAATTTTAAAACAAATTTTGCTCTTTCTTCTGAAAATAGTGCATAAGTAATCTTTTTACCTAAAGCCATGAACTTTTCTTTATCTATTAAAATATAAATTGATATAATTATACCAATAATTATATTTAAAATGCTTGATGTTGCTCCTACAATAAAATTACCAACTACAGGAAGTAAATTACTCACTATAGTTATAATATAATTAATTGCTTCTCCTAATTTGCTAGTAATTAAATCTACATACTCTGGTTGTAAATTAATATTTCCTACAACTTCATTAGTAAGTTTAGTCACATCATTTAAATATTGCGGTATATTATTTACAAGTCCAACTATACTATCAATTAATTGTGGAAGTACAAATTGAATAAATAAGTAACTTATTATTGTAGCTGTTATATATGTAAATAATATTCCAATTCCCCTTTTACCATTTTTCTTTAAATTTTTAAACCATTTATATGATAAAACATATTCTTCATAAAACTTTAAAATAAAGTTTAATATATAAGCTAATGCCCCTCCTATAATAAATGGTTGTAATGTACCTATGAAATCACTTATAACTAACTTTATCTCATTAATTTGCGATATTCCTAAATATAAAAGAATACTACCACAAATAACCAAAAAAGCATATATTGAAATTGTTGCATATTTATTATTCCAATTAATTTTCATTTCTTATCCTCCCTACTAAAATAGTAATATTATTTTACCATACTTTATTAGCATTATTTATTAATATTTTCTAAATATATTACATAATAATATAATAATTATGTTTAAAAAAACAGTAACATTAAAAATGCTACTGATTTTTTATTATTTACTTATTTCATTTTTATGATGATTATACACATATACAGGTATTCCTAAAAGCATAAGTATGAAGCCCCACATTACTGTTTCAGCACCTGAGCCATATATAGTCCATAATACATATATAAATGCTAATAATGGTAATATAGATTTTTTAATAAATATTTTAAAACTAAATTCTTTATTTTCTTTAAATGTTAACATCATTTCTGCTGAAACACTTAATATATATACAGGTAAATATGAAAGTGTTGCTAATATTGTTATAAATGTAAATGCATCAACCATACCTTTTTGGAAATTCATCACTAATAATATATTAACTAAAACAGATCCAAATATAAGTGAATTTATAGGTGTTCCTGTTTTCTCATTTATCTTTCCAAAAAATTTAGGGAATACACCATCAACCCCAGCAGCATAAGAAACTCTTGCTGTAGCTAATAACCATCCAATAATAGTTCCTAAAATACAAACAACAACTGCAATAGTTAGAATTTTCCCAACTCCGTTTCCTAATGAATTGGTTAATATATCAGTAAGTGGCGCAGTACTATTTGCTAATGTTTTATTATCCATTGCTCCCATACTTGCTATACTTATTGCTAAATATATTACTGACGCAATTATTAAACCATAAATAGTACTTTTTCTTATATTTTTTTCTGGATTTTTAATTTCTCCTGCTGCAACAGTAGCACTTTCTAATCCTATAAATGCCCATAATGTTGATGTTGCAGCTAATGGTACCGTACTTAACCCTTTTCCTTCTGGGAATAAAGGAAGTATATTAACATTATCAAAGTTTAAAAATGCTACAATAATAAAAAGTGCAAAAAATCCGATTTTAAATACAGTTACAAATGATTGAAGCTTTCCAGCAATTTTTACACTTAAAATATTAACTATTGTAAATATCCATAAAATTGCACTAGAAAATATTATTGAAATCATTGGATTGCTTAATGCAGGAATAACTGCTGATGCATAGCTAGTTATTGCTACAATAATAGCTGCATTTCCTATCCATGACCCATTCCAGTATAACCACGCACTTAAAAAGCCTGCAAAATCTCCAAAAGCTTCCTTAGTATATTGATATGCTCCTCCAGTAGAAGGATACTTAGTTCCAAGATTAGCAAATGAAATTGCAATTAATATTGATCCAATAGTTGTTATTATCCATGCAATTATAGTTGCCCCAGGTCCTGATACTTGTGCTAATGTTGAAGGTAACATAAATACTCCTGAACCTATCATATTACCACACACAAGCATTGTAGCCATAAAAAGACTAATTTCTTTTTTTAAACTTCTTTCTTCCATTTTTCCTCCTTAGTTATAGGATTCAATTTTACTTGTAATCCATATTTATCTATCTAAAAGCTCTTAATTAAATATTATTTTTTAAATCTTGTTGCATAGCCACATCTCTTACAGAGATCTTCCACTGCTACTCTTCTAGAAAATCCATTGTATATATCAGATGCCCTTTTGCCTTCTAAAATACTTACAAATGGTTCTTTAAAAACATTTCCCAATTCAATAGTTCCCTCACTATCTAGGCAACAAGGAACAACTGTACCATCAACTAATATTCCTACTTGATTTCTAAGTCCATGACAAAATACTTCTTCACCAATAGAATTTATACTAATATCTGGCCAGTTAAATTTTTCAGCCATATTTAAATATACTTTATCCTTTAACTTAATTTTATGCGTTTCCTGTAACTTCTCCGCTAATGAAAAATCTAAATTAAGATTTTTCTCTAATAAATTTAATATTTCTAAATTTAATTTATTAGCACCCTTCAATTCTTCATTATCCATGTTCCAAAGTCTTATTGCACATATAATATCACTTTTTTCCCTAGCTTCATTAATAAAATCAGTAACTCTATTAATATATTCATATAATTCTACATTGCTTTCATTTGCTTCAAAGCTATGTAATGAAATATTTACTTGTCTCAATGATTTTGCATTAATAAGCTTTTCTGAATTTTTATTAAGTAATGTTCCATTGGTAGTTAAATTAACCATTAGCTCATTTTTATGGCATTCTTCAAAAAATCCTTCTATATTTTCATTTAATAAAGGTTCTCCCATTAAATGAAAATATACGTGATTTGTATATGGCTTTATTTCATTAATTATATAGTTAAATTCTTCCCTATTCATAAATTTATATTTTCTATTTGTCTTTGGGCAAAAATTACAACTTAAATTACATACATTAGTAATTTCTATATATATTTTCTTAAACTTTCTCATTTACTAATCTCCTACTCACTAATGAGGTTATATCATAATTTGAAAGATACTACCTTTCTTGCTTAACTGGTAACACTATAATAAACTTACTTCCTTGTCCTGGTATACTTTTTACGTAAATATCACCATTATGAAGATCAATTATCTTCTTGGTAATAGTTAATCCTAATCCACTTCCCTTTTTAACTTCAGATGATGGATCAATAACTTGATTAAATCTATTAAATATTAAATCATGATATTTTTTATCAATTCCAATTCCAGTATCTGATATTTCTATTCTAACACTATCTCCTAAATCAATAATTACTACCTTTATTACTCCACCTGGCTCTGTAAATTTATATGCATTACCAACTATATTAACTATACATCTTTCAATTTCGCTCTTATCAGCTTCTATTATTTTTTCTTCTATCTCAGGATCTACTATTAACTCGATATCCTTTGCCCCAATATATTCTTTCATTGATAAGGCTGCTTCTTCAACAACATAAACAATATCTATTTCTTCAATATTTATATTATAACTACCATGCTCAATCTTTGAAGAATCTATTAAGTCATTTATTATTTTTAATAATCTTTTGGTATTATTTTTAATAATGCTCATATAATGATCAAGCTTTTCTCTTCCTATACCCTCTTCATTTTTATTTAATTCTTTTATTAATTGCTCAGTTGAATAAATAACATTTAGTGGAGTTCTTAATTCATGTGATAAATTAATTAAATAACTATTCTTTCTTTTTTCTAAATCAATTATCCTATTAAATAACTCTGAATTTCTATCCATTTCTTCGCTTAATTCTTTTGTTCTTAATTCAACTAAATTATCTAATTTTTTAACTTTATTTATACTATTAATAACAAATGCAACTATTATGCCTATATAAAGTAAAATAGCATATTTACTTGCCCAAAATGGATACTTTATATAAAAGTGAATACTTGATTCTTCTGTAATTAATCCATTATTACTTCTTGCTTTTACTTTAAAAATATAATCTCCTGGTGATAAATTACTTAAAGTAATTGAATTACCATCCATTTCAAACCATTCATCACCATTCTCATCTAAGCAATAATAATATTGTATACCACTAACATTTTTGTAATTAGGTAAAAAGTATTCTATAAAAATATTATTTTCATAATACTCTAATTTATTAATATCTTTAATGTTTCTTTTAACTCCGTTAACTTTTACTTCGTCTAATATTAAACTATATATTTTATTATTACTTTTTATATCTTTAGGTGAAATAATATTAAATCCATTTATTCCACCAAATAATAAATCTCCATTGCTACTCTTTAAATAAGCATTTCCATTAAATTCATTACTTTGTAAACCATCAGTAACATCTAAATTAATAATCACTCCACTTTTTGAATCTATTTTAGAAATCCCCATATTAGTACTACACCATATGGCTCCATTAAAGTCTGTTAATATACCATATATGGTATTATTAGCAAGACCATATTTTGTTGTATATCTTAAAAATTTATCCCCTGATTTATTAAGTATATTTAACCCAAAACTAGTTCCAATCAATATATTTCCATAGTTGTCCTCTGAAATAACCCTAATAGAATTATTACTTAAAGAATTTTTATTACCTTTTATATTTTTATACACAGTTACTGTATTATCTACTGGATTTAATCTTATTAAGCCACCTTGCCTAAACATTCCAATCCAATACTCTCCAGAGCTATCTTTAAAAATATCTCCTATATAATTGTCACTATAACTATACTTTTTTATGATATAATTTAAATCTATTGATTCCTTTGTCTCTAAGTTTAAAATATATAATCCTTCTTTCGTTCCAACCCACAAGTACCCGTCATCATATAATAATCTTTTAACAGTTTTATCACCAGAAACAATAAAATCACTATAATTCTTATAAGTTTTACTACTCTTATTTATTATGGTAATACCTTTATCTGTAGCTATATATATTTCTTCTTTATTTCCATCTATATCATAAATATCATCTGTTTTAAAAATATTCATAGTTTCCGAGCTAATATTAATTATTTTATCTTTATTTCCATTTAAAACGTCTATCCCTTTATACTTACTACCTATCCAAAGATATCCTTCATCATCTTCATATAAAGCTGTTATCATATTGTTACTTATAGTTGAATTATCAAATGGATCATTTTTATAATGTTGAATCTCACTCTCTGGATTAAAAATACTAATCCCTGCATATGTTCCTATCCACATTAATCCAGTTTGGTCTTGAATTAAAGAAAAAATATTATCATCTACAATAGAATTTCTATCATAGATTTTATTCTTATATGTAATAAAAGTATCACTCTCTTCATCTAATTTAGATAAACCCAAATCTGTACCAATCCACATTTGACCATTATCATCTCTTAAAAAGCTTTTTATAAAACTTCCACCTAAAGAAGTTTTATCATCATTATGTACATATCTTTTTATTTCGTTAGTCTTAATATTAATGCTATATGCTCCTGCATTTCTAGTACCAACCCATATATACCCATTTTTATCGTAATATACTTTATATATTTCATTAATCGTCTTTTCATTCTCATTCTCATTTTCACTACTCAATAAAAATACATCTACTTTACCGGAAGTTATATTAATCTTATTTCCCCCAGTATTTGTTCCAAGCCATATGTTTCCGTCTTCATCTTCAGTTATACTCTCAATATATGTATTTGAAATTTCACTTCTATATATCTCTTCAAAACAGTCTTTTTCTTCATTATAAATATTTAATCCATCTGCAGTTGCTGCTAATATTTTATTATCTTTAGTTATTAATATACTATTTACATTTGCATTAGTTAGATTACCATTATCACTTTTATCTAAATAATTAATTATAGATTGTCCATTATTTCTTATTCTACTTAATCCATCTGCTGTTGCTACCCAAATATCTCCATCTTCATCTTCTTTAATATCTAATATATAATTATTATTGATACTATTATTATTCTCTTCAACTCTATATACATTAAATTGATATCCATTATATCTACATAAACCATCGTTAGTTCCTATCCAAATATATCCTTTGCTATCTTGAAAAAGTGCTTCAACAGTTCCTTGGATAAGACCATCTTCTATTGTAATATTTTTAAAATTTATTTGTTCTTTAGCATAAACATTATATCCTTTCTCAACTCCTAAAATGGCGATCGCTAATAAGGTAATATAAATAACTCTAACTATATTATTTTTCATTTATTTCTTTTCCTTTGTGTAAATTGTAGAACTTAATAAATAAATCTTATATTCAATAAAGCTTAAATATAAGATTTATTTATTAAAACCTTCAAATAATTTTATCATTCTATAATTATAATTACAACTTGAATAATTACAAATTAGAATTTATCTTTTTCGCTTTTATTTTACTTTCTTTTCATTTTTTCTTAATATTTTATACTTTTTCCACAATAATACTACTTTTTTTTGTTAAAATAAGGTTATAATTGAAATCAAATATATAAATAGTGAAATATTCTTGGAGGAGTAATGGAAAATTTTTTAAATACTTTAAACGAAAAAATACTTATTATAGATTATACCGGTAAAATTTTATTTTTAAACAAATCTCTTCTTATACAGCTTGGTTATAAACCTAATGAGATAATTAATAAAAACATTTTATCTTTAACATTCACCAAGGACATTAATGCTTTTTTACTAAAAGATACACCATTAAAAAACTTATATATTATTTCTAAAAATTCTTTTCCAATTGAATTTAATATCAATACCTCTAGAGGTTTATATAAAAATACTGATAGCATATTTATTAAGCTTGAAAATTATACTGATAATATCACTTGTGATAATCATAAAAATTTTATATTTAATAATAAAGATAATATAAAAAAATTTGAAAGAATAGATAAATCATTAACACTAAAAAATAATTATGAAATAGATATAGCCAAAAGCAATGTACAATTAAATAGTATTAATAATTTATTAAAACAAAATCTAGATTGTACTAATGAATTTACTTTCTTTAATGAACTTAGTGATGCTATTTTAGAATCATTAAATTGTGATGAATTTCATGCTTGGATATACTTTAATGAATCATTAATTCCTTATTGTAGTTCTTCTTACGATGAACTTACAAAGAATTTTCAGTCAATTCAATTAACACATTACCAATATGAAACCCTTATTAAACCTTTTACAGGATGGGGATTATATGATATAGATTCTTTAGCTTCAAATAAACTTCATAAATATTATAGAAAAACTATAAAGCAAATATGTGTACAACCCATTTTCTATAATAATAAATTTTTAGGATTAATTTATATAGGATATAAAGATAAATTTACTCCTGTAGTTAATCGTAATGACTTTATATCTACACTTTGTAATCACTTTGGTATGTCAATGCATAATTATCTTTTATCTAATAATCTAAAAATAGAATTACATAAACGCCTTAAAACTGAAAAAGAGCTTTCTTTTTTATTAAGAACAGCAACAGATTTAACAGCAACTATAGCTTCTAACGGAGACTTCTTAAAAATTAATGAAGGTTGGATTAAACTCTTAGGATATACTAAAGAAGAATTACTATCTATGAATTTATTAACTCTAACACATAGTAATGATAAATATAAACTTCATGATTTATTTAGTGGCAACTTAGACTCTATATCAACTATTACCGATTTATGTATTAGGTTAATTACTAAAAACAACTGTATAAAATGGCTTAATTGGAATTGTTCCTATATTAATTCAGATAATGTTATTATGTTCACTGGAAAAGATATTACCGATAAAAAAGAATTAGAAATTGAAAAAAAACTTATGGAAGAGTCATTACATGTAGAAAATATTAAAAATGAATTTTTTGCTAATATATCTCATGAATTTAAAACACCACTTAATATAATTTTAGCTAGCTTGCAAGTAATTAATCATAATATCTTTAATAAAAATATTAAATTCTCTAAAGATTTCAACTTGAAAAAATATACAAATTCAATCAAACAAAATTCTTACAGACTTCTAAGACTTGCTAATAATTTAATTGATATTACCAAAATAGATAGTGGTTATTATGAAATACAGCCTAAAAATTGTAACATAGTTTCTATAATTGAAGATATAACAATATCTGTAGCACAGTATATGAAAGATAAAGGCATAGATTTAATTTTCGATACCTCTTTTGAAGAAATAATTATCTCATGCGACCCTGATAAGATTGAAAGAATTATGTTAAATCTTCTTTCTAATGCAGTTAAATATACTAAATCACCTGGAATAATAAATGTATTTATTGATAAAACTGAAGATACTGTTATTATTTCTGTTAAAGATACTGGTATTGGAATCCCTAAAGAAAATATATCTATTATTTTTGAAAGATTTATACAAGTTGATGATACTTTAACTAGGAAATGTGAAGGAAGTGGAATAGGCTTATCCCTTGTACAATCGCTTGTTCAAATGCATGGTGGCAAAATTGCTGTTTACAGTACTAAAGATATTGGTTCCGAATTTACCTTTACTTTACCACTTCAAACTATTAATAATTCAGATATTATTTATAATATAAACGAAGATAGCCATAGTAAATTAGATAAATGCAATATTGAATTTTCTGATATATATAGTCTTTACTAAACTGTATAATAAGATAAACATTACACGTAACTTTTAATTAGTATAGTTGTTTTTGTAATAAAAAATAAATGGATTATTTTAATAATGGTCCATTTTTTTCTTTATTACTATAGTAAACAATAGGTTGGTTTTCTACTATACTATATATTATAAACAATAAATTTTATGGAGGTTAAAATGAACAAACCAATTATTGGTATTGTAGGTTCTTTATATACAGAGTGTAATCTTTCATTTGCAGGGAATTATTTTGATTATAATAATAATAACTATTCAAAATGTATTGCAAAAGCTAATGGAATCCCCATATATCTTCCTATTATTGGAGATAAAGATGTTTTAGAGAATCAATTATCACTTTGTAATGGTATTTTATTACCTGGTGGTGCTGATATCAATCCACTCTTATACAATACTTCTCCAGAAACTCACCTTGGAAAATGTAATGATTTTATAGATTGGTATCAAATTTCCATAACAAAAAAAGCTTTATCTCTAAACATACCGATATTAGGAATATGCAGAGGTATACAAGTATTAAATGTAGCAGCAGGTGGTACACTCTATCAAGATATATCACATACTGTTCCTAATGCAATACTTCATAATCAAAATAGTCATTTATCAAATATCTGTCATCCAATATCAATTAAAGAAAATAGCAAAATCCATAATATCTTAGGCGATAAATACATTGTAAATAGTGCTCACCATCAAGCTATTAAAGATCTTGGTAATAATCTTATCGCCTCTTCAACTGCTCCAGATGGAATTATTGAATCTATTGAAATGGAAGGCAAAAATTTTGTAGTAGGAGTTCAATGGCATCCTGAAATGCTTTCATTAAAAGATTCTGTCATGCTTCAATTATTTGAAGACTTTATTTCTAGTTGTATGTAGATTTTTTTTATAAATAAAAATAACAGAATCCACTTGGTACTCTGTTATTTTTTATTTATATTATTAATATCCCTGATAAATTGCTACAGCTCTAACTAAACTAGCTTCACTTTGAACCTTTAAAGGTTGTGCAAACAATTGAATTTCTTCATTATATAAAAGCTTATTTAAATTAGTTAGATTTTCTAAAAGGAATATATCATTTTCAAACAATACATTATGAATTTCATAATTATCCCTATCTGGCGAAGGCATATCCATTCCTAACATCTTAATTTTCTTTTTTATTAAAAGTTCGGCTAACTCCCTACTTACTACTGGATGCTCAGTATAATACTCTTCTTTTCCATAAAAATTATCCCAACCAGTAAATAATAGAACTATATCATTTTCTTTAATATTTATATAATACTCATCCTTAACATCTATAATTTTCTCACCACGAACATCCAGTAATGCTACATTACCTATAAACCTTTCAATTGGATAATCTGATATATAACTTTTATTTTCTTGCATATGTAGCGGTGCATCAATATGTGTTCCTGCATGCATTTCTGTAGCTATAGAAATGCTATTATATCCATTTTCTATATAATCCTTTTCCTTTATTAAATTAACCTCTTTATCTCCCGGATAAACAGGCATTTCATTTTTTATTTCATGTGATAAATCAATGTACTTCATTTCTTCCCCACTTCTCCCTTTGATTGTAATAACCCCTTCTTTTGTTTATATTAACATATTTTACATTTAATTACAATAAACTTTCATTATTTCCTTATGTTTATATTTTAAACAAAAAGTCAGTTTTTATACTAACTTTAAATAAACACTTTAATTTGTTCCCGTAGTTCCAAATCCTCCACGATCACAATTACCAAAAGATTCAACCTCATCAAATTGAATTTCTGGCATTACTTCCATTATTCTAAACTGCCCTATTTTATCTCCAGTTCTTATCCATGTTCCATTATCGTGTTTTGCTTGTAAACAGTATACCGGCATATGCCATTGATCATTATCTCCAATATATGTGTCATCAACAACACCAACAGAATTAGTTTGTATTATACCCCAAGTTTTAAATGTTGAGCTTCTCGGTGCTAAATGTCCTTCCCATCCTTGTGGTAATTCTAAAGCAAATCCTAGTGGTACCATTGCTCTTTCATTTAGCGGCACAAATATATCCTTACTTGCATAAACATCTATCCAATTACCCTTACTAATTTTCTTTAATTTTGTTGCACCTTCAAAATATTTTATTCTTATTTTCATCTCTCGTATCTTCCTTTCATTTCTTATATGTAATTCTAACATAAAAAAGGATTGCAAGAAAAGTATAATATCTTTAAACTAATATCATACTAATCTACAATCCTTCTGTATTTTCTTTAATGATGTTTTATTTTATTTATGACTATAATACTTTCTTCTCTTAATTCATCATTAATAGTCACTTCATTCCATTGAATATATGTTGGCTTTTCAAAATACTTCCTATTTACAATTTCAATTACCCTATAACTTCCTTCTGCTAAATTATCAAAGATAACAACTCCATTCTTATCAGTATACTTTGAACTTATCATCTTTGGAGATAATCCGTTTAAAGCATATAAATTTATCTTAGCATCTGAAATATTACTTCCCTTTCTATCTCCCAATTTTGATATAACAGTAATCTTTCCAACTATTCTCTTTTCTTTCTTTCTTGCTTTTGTATAATTGCTATTATTTATAATCTTGTCTTCATTTTCTACTAGCCTTTCTTTTATATTATCATCTTCTAGTACTTTTTGATTAGCATAATTACTATTATCATTTACTTCCTTATTATCATTTACTTCTTCGTTATCATCTATAAAAGTTGCACCTTGAAGTTCTAAACTAAATCCATTATCAAGATTATAAGTTTTTACTTTCTTTTTATCCTTTTCTGAAATTATTGGTTTATCTACATTTTCTTTACAACTATTATCATTAGTAGCTTGATCAACTTCAACATCAGTTGCTTTAACATCAGTTGGGTCAACATCTATTATTGTTCCACTAGAATTTGATAATTTACCATTTCCTACGTTTGAGTCATTATCTATTGACTTATATTCATTTTCTAATTCGCTATCAAAATCATCTTCTATTCTTATACGCATAAAAACCTCCTAAAACCATATATTTACATAATACGCATTAAGAGGCCATTTTGTGCTTAAAAATTAAATTTTTTATATCATTTCTTTTATAATTTCAAATTTTTCTGGTTTGCTAAAATAATATCCTTGTGCAATATCACACTTCATTTTATCTAAGTATCCCAATTGTTCCTTAGTTTCTACACCTTCAGCAACTACTTTTAAATCTAAGCTGTGTGAAAGCTTTATTATACTTTCTGCTATATACTCACTTTTTTCGTCAACACCAATACCGTCTACAAAGCTTTTATCAATTTTCAATACATCTATTGGTAATCTTTTTAAATAACTTAATGATGAATATCCAGTTCCAAAATCATCAAGAGCAATGGATACACCTAATTTCTTTAAATTTAATAAAAGTTCTATATTTCTTGATACTGATTGCATAATAACCCCTTCAGTAATTTCGAACTCTATATATTCGGGAGGTATGTTATATTTATTAAGTAAAGCTGAAACAAAGTCTATAAATCCCTCTTCTCTCAATTGAATATCAGATATATTAATAGCTATATGAAATTTATTATCACTTGACTCATATAATTCTCTACATTTTTTAAAGCTTTCTTCAATAATATATTTTCCTAGCTCAACAATAAATCCCGTATTCTCAGCAATTGGAATAAATTCAGCAGGAGACACAAACCCTAACTCTTGGCTTACCCATCTTACTAATGCTTCAAATCCATTTACTTTTTCACCTTTAATAGATATTTTAGGTTGAAAAACCATAAATATTTCTTTCTTTTCTATGGAAGTTCTCAATGCTTTTTCAATATCGTATTGTCTCCTTAATAAAGTTAAAATATCAACATCAAAAAATCTAAATCTATTTTTTCCTTCTTCTTTAGCTTTATGCATTGCCATATCTGCTGTTTTTAATAGTATATCTAAATTATCTGCATCTCTTGGATACATACTAACCCCTAAACTTATAGAGCAATATATACTTTTATTATTAACTTCAATTGGCTTTCTTACACTAACCAACAATTTATTTAATAACTCTCTAATTTCATTTTCATCATGTACTCTAGAAAAAGCAATTACAAATTCATCTCCTCCAAATCTAGCAAATGTATGTCTTCCATCTAATTCTTTATTTACCCTTTCAGAAAGCTTTAAAAGTATCTCATCACCAACTTCATGACCATAAGTATCATTAATACTTTTAAAGTTATCTATATCATAAAAAATTAATCCTAACTTTGTACCACAACTAAGATTATCGTTTATTAACTCTTTAAATATTTCTGTAAACATCTTTCTGTTAGGAATTCCTGTTATATCATCATAATAATTCATAAAATGAATCTTTTGTTCAGCCTTTTTTTCATTGCTAACATCCGTTATTACTCCAGATAAACTATAAACCTTATCTTTTATAGTACCCTTTCCTGTATAATCAATATGAATTAACTGTCCATCTTTTGCCTTTATCCTATACTTAATATTTGATTCTAAGCACATTCTATTTAAACATATATTATTAAAATAATTTCTTACTCTATCACATTCCGAATCATCTACATATCTATACCACTCTTCTAATGTAATATTTTCTTTCTTTATTCCAAGTTCATTCTTTATCTTTCCTGAAATAAACAAACTATTTTTATCATCATCCCACTTCCAAATAGCTCCATTCATTGCTTCAATAGATAAAGCATAACCTTCTCTACACTTAATACACTCAGTATTTTTTACTTTTATTCTTATTAAACACTCTTCAATAATAAGTATTAAAACAGCCATTACCATTATCATTATAACTTCTATTGAATTTATCAAATTATACTGTACTAAAAGAAATATAGTTATTCCCATAAATAATATAAAAAATTTATTATATTTATATACTTTTTTATTACTTTTAATATTTAGGTTCATAATGACCTCCAAAATATATATTTATAAACTAATTTTATCATATACTTACAAAAATATATATATTTCTACTAAATTTATTAATATATTGTATATTTTTCTTATTAAAATAAATTAGCACTAAATAATATTTCTATTACTTAGTGCTATAATTAATATTTTTAATTGTTTTCTTTTTTTAATTTTGTAAATATTACATTAAGTAAAACACCTATAATTGCTGCAAAACTTAATCCTGATATACTTACTGTTTCAGTTATTTGTATTCCTATTGCTTTTTCTAAAAAATTTCCTGAAAGACCTATAATTAATATTGCTACCATTACAATGATATTACAAATATTAAATTCAACTTTTTCTCTTTTAATTGTTTTAACTCCAACAATTGCTATCATTGAAAATAACATTAAACTTATTCCACCCATTACTGGCTGTGGTATTGTTCTTATTGCTGCACCAAACTTTGCAACAAAACTTAATAATATTGCAAAAATAGCTGTTAATCTTAATATTGCTGGGTTATAATTTTTTGTTATTGCAAGTACTCCTGTATTTTCACCATATGTTGTATTTGCTGGCCCTCCTAAAAATCCTGCTGCTAAAGTCGCAAGCCCATCTCCTAGTAATGTTCTATTTAAGCCTGGATCTTCTATAAAGTTTTTACCTACAACTTCTCCATTTGTAGTAATATCACCTACATGTTCCATTACTACAGCTAAAACTACTGGTGCTATTATTGCAATCGCACCAATATCAAATTTAGGTAATGTAAAACTTGGTACAGCCACTAAACTTGCACTTTGAATTTCTGCTGTAGATACTAATCCTAACATTAAACTAATTACATATCCTACTACTACAGCTATTAAAATAGATACTTGAGATAAGAATCCTTTACTAAACTTTTTAATTAATAATGCTATTCCTAATGTTATGCATGCTATTATTACACTTACTACAGCATCATTTCCTCCTGAAGCTATAGACATTATTCCAGTCATATCTAGAGCTGTTGGAATTAAATTTAAACCAATTACTATTATCATTGGTCCTACTACTTGAGCTGGTAATACTTTTTTAATATTCTTTAATCCTATCTTTTTTATTAAAAAAGATACTGCTACATAAATCAATCCAACTACAATAATACCACCTTGAGCATATCTTAAATCGCCATTATATTTTTCTGAAACTGCTACTATTACTGGAATGAAAGCAAATGATGACCCTAAAAATACCGGAACCTTTCCCTTTGTACATAAATGGAATATTAATGTTCCAATCCCAGCTGAAAATAATGCTACTGATGGATCTAATCCTGTTAATATAGGTACTAATACTGTTGCCCCAAACATTGCTATTAGATGCTGCATTGCAAGAATAACCTTCATTACTCCATCCTTAACACTTCTCTTTTCTTTTAATAATTCACCTGTATATTGTGCCATAAAACACCCTCCCTATTTTCTTTTAAGGAGAATTTTAAATTCCCCCTTTTCAGCCTCACTGGACTGTTATTAAAGGCAAAAAAAAATGCTTCTTACATTCAGTAAGAAGCTATAGTAACCCTATTAAAATAATTAATACTACAAACTTTTGAAACTTACCGAACTCTCTGATTCGACTTAAAGCTTTTTTTGTTATTATATACTCTTTTAAATAAAATATCAAGAAATATATTTTTAAAAATTGTACATACTAAAAATGAGTTAAATCTAAAGGTACTTATTAATCTTATAGTGAAAAGAGTGATTTTTATATGATGAAAAAATTATCGAATTTAACTTTATTTATTCTTATAGCATTACTTCTCTTTCCCCAAATAACCACATATTGTGATGATGACAATAAAGAATGTAATAAGAAAAAGGTTGTTTATTTAACATTTGATGATGCTCCTGGCGGAGAAGTAACTATAAAAACTTTAGACGTATTAAAGGAAGAAAATGTTCCAGCAACCTTCTTCATAATAGGTAATCAAATAAAAGGTCAAGAAGATATAATACTTAGAATGAAAGAGGAAGGTCATAGTATTGGTCTACATAGCTTTACTCATGAAAGAAATAAACTTTATAGTAGTTGTGATGGTTTCATTTCTGAAATGAAACGAGTTCAAAATGCCCTTTATGATGTTACTGGCGAAAATTACTGCATTTTAAGATTCCCTTATGGAACAAATAATAGTACCTATAGAATATCTAATGAAATGGTAAATGCAGTTCATTCTAATGGATTTAAAATATATGATTGGACTCAGGACACTTTAGACGGAGCAAATCCAAACTCCTCTCCAGATACTATCTTAAATAGATCTATATCTACAAAAGACAGTGTTGTAGTCTTAATGCACAATGCTTATGCAAATAAAAATACCGCTATAGCAATTAAAGGTATAATTAAATATTATAAAAGCCAAGGTTATACCTTTGAAAAAATAACTGTGGATACTCCTGAAATTTATCATGTACTAAAAAAATAATATATAAAAAGCTCATGTTAATTATTATATTTTAACATGAGCTTTTTAAATTATGTTAAGCTTCTATGCTTATTTGTTTTTTCAAGCCTCTTATTACTATTAATGAAAATAGTAATACAAGTACTATTCCTTTTACTATACTTGTTCCACTAATACTCCACCATACTCCATTTATCCCTAAAATCTCTGGTCTAAATAAAATTATAGCCAAAGGTACTCTTAACCCAGTAAAAATAATACCTATTATTGATGGAATAACAGTTCTTCCTACTCCATAAAATGCTCCTGATGTTGTTATTTCCAAGCACATAAATAATTGTGAATACCCTAAAATCTTCAAATAATCAATTCCTTGTGCTATTGCTTCACTTTCATTTATAAATATTGAAAAAATACTTCTACCAAAGAACACCAATAATATTGTAGTAAATATTCCCAATAAACAAGAAATAAATAGTGTAACCTTATATCCTTTTAATACCCTATTCCATTTCTTAGCTCCATAGTTTTGTCCAATAAATGCAGTTAATGCACTTGCAAATCCACCAGCAGTCATCCATGAAATAGATTCTATTTGTGATCCAACTTTTTGAACTGCTATTGAAACTGGTCCTGCACTAGCTACGATTCTGCCAAGCAACATTGAGAAAAATGTAAATAAACAATTTTGGATTGCTGTTGGCCCTCCAAACATACATATATTTTTTATATACTTTAAAGTAATAAATTTTTTATTACTAAAACTAAAATTATATCCATTTTTAATAAATGTATATATAAATATAAGAGTAACTAGAAGTTGTGATAGTACTGTTGCTAAAGCTGCACCTACTACCCCTAATGGTTTAATTCCAGCAAACCCAAATATTAAAACTGGATCTAAAATTATATTCATAACTAATCCTATAGTGTTTACTATAAATGGTGTTTTACTATTTCCCGAAGCAGTAAATATTCCTGTAAATTGTGGATTTAAAAAAGCACATATCATTCCTAATGCAATAATAATTAAATATTCTAAAGACATCTTTATTATATTTACGTCTCCTAAATTAAAAAAACCTATAAGTTCATTCCTAAATAAAATTAAAATAACTCCATATATAATTGACATTAAAACACATAATGTTATGCTACTATATACATATGAATTCCTCTCTTTTTCATTATTTTTACCAATGGCTTGTGACACACCAACTTCTGCACCAGTCTTACTTATTAAAACTAATGAATTTCCAAACCAAGCAAAAAAGCCAGCAGTTCCAACTGCTGCAACTGCTGCACTTCCTGCTTTACCAATCCATATCATATCTACTAAACTATATGCCATTTGAATAAACGATGTCCCCAATATTGGTAAAGATAAAGCTATTAATGTTTTTATTATATTCCCTGAAACTAGATCAACTTTTCTCTTCATGTATCTTTCTCCTTCTATATTTTTTCACAATAAAATAGAAGCAATAAAAATTTTACCACTCCTATTTTTTTAACTAGTAATTATCTAATTATTTTTCTAATAAATTTACCACTTTTTCAAAAGATTCAGGTTTACTGTAAAAATAACCTTGAACAATATCACATAAAATTGATTTTAAATAATCAACTTGCTCCTCAAGTTCTACGCCTTCAGCTACAACTTCTATGCCTAACTTATGAGATAACTGTATTATATTTTCTACAATCCACCTACTTTTATGATTTTCTATCATATCAATAACAAAACTTCTATCAATTTTTAATGCATCAATTGGAAGTTTAGTTAAATAATTTAATGATGAATACCCTGTTCCAAAATCATCTAATGCTATTGTGGAACCAAGTTTTTTAAGCTCATATAATGATCTTAATGTATCTTCATAGGATTTAATTAATATTCCTTCAGTTATTTCAAATTCAATATATCTACCATCAATCTTATAAATATCACATAAATATTTTACATAAGTTATTAACTTTTGATTTCGTAATTGTACATCAGATAAATTCACTGCAATTTTAAAATTTGAATATCCTGACTTTAACAACAAATCAACTTTCTTAAAAACTTCCCTCAAAACAAAATTTCCTAAGTGTACTATCATTCCATTATTTTCGGCAACAGGAATAAATTCATTTGGAGGAACGTTACCAATCTCCTTATTATTCCATCTAATTAATGCTTCAAATCCATTTACTCTCTCATGAGCTAAAATTACCTTTGGTTGAAATACAACATACATTTCTTCATTTTCAATTGCACTCATCAGATTATTTTGTATTTTATATGCTCTATCCATTGCTTGTGCAATACTATCATTAAAAAATTGATACTGATTCTTTCCCTTTGTTTTTGCCTCATACATTGCTGCATCTGCATTTTTTATTAACTCATCAAATCTATATCCATCATCTGGATAAATTGCTATCCCTATGCTTGTTGTAACATGTACTTGTTTTCCTTCTATGTTATACGATTTATTAAAAACATCTATAATAGATTGTGCCTTAGTTTCTATCTCTGTTAATGTTGTAGCATTATGTAAAAATATTAAAAATTCATCGCCTTCAAGTCTACAAATATAATCATCACTAATAATTTTATTTTTAAGCTCTCTAGCAACTGATTTTAAATATTTATCTCCATATGTAACTCCAAAAGTATCATTTATATATTTAAAATTATCTAATCCTAATATAATTAATGCACTTTTGTTATTAGAATTTTTATTTATCCCTAAATAAAAATCTATTTTATCTTTTAAATAAATTCTTTTATGCAATCCTGTAACTTCATCTAAATAAGGTGTATTTTCTAATGGTGCTACTTCATCTTCATTCGAATCAATTACTTTACTAACGTATCCCTCATATCCTATAACTTCTTCTTCAACTATTACTTTATTTAAATGAATTTTAATCCAGTTATCCATTTCAAGACAAGGACTTTTTAGCTGTAACTTAAAATCTTTTTTAGCTAAATTACACTCATTAAATAAACAAAGAAATTTTTCAACATGATTTTCATGAATATAATCACAAAATTCATCTATTGAAATATTAAGATTGTTACATTTAATATCAAATATACTTTTTAAATTGCCGCGCAAACTAACTTTTTTATTTTTTATATCTATAAAAATAATAGCCCCATACAGTCCCTCAAACTCTGAGCAGACATTTTCATTTGCGTTTTTCTTCCCCTTGCCTATATTCATATTACTACCCCTATTTCGAATTTTGTAGTAAATATACTACTATTCGTTACTTGTACTCTCTTTATTCTTCTTATCATTAATCAATGTAGTAACTAATGCTGTTGATGCAGCGATAACTACTACAATTTTCCCTATTTTTTTCAATTTCATATACATTACCTCTTTTTAATTATCTAACTATTTATTAATATCATTACTGAAAAAACTATTTGAATTGATTTATATCTGTATGATATTTATATCCGATAGTTTCAAGTCTCTTTTCGATACATTCTTTTTCAATCCCAATATCTTCACAATACTGATCTAAACTTGAATAATAATCTCTTAACTTCATATTAACCATACTTACTAGTATATTAGGATCCATTTTTATTAATGTTTCTTTATCCATTTTTACCTCCATAATCTATATATGTTATTTTAATTACACATTATCCAAATTTTCCTCATACTTATATTTTATATAAAAATAAGCTAAAGTACATACCTTTTTAGTACTTTAGCTTATTTTTTTATTTATATTTACTTTATATAAAATATATTTTATTTTCCATTTCCAACAGGATTTACTTCTGGTACTTTTGCTGCTCTTGGTTTTTTGGGCCCTTTAAAGTGATCATTTTCCCAAGTGGCCTCTTGACCTTTCTTAGCCATAACAACACCTCCACTAAATATTATATATTTAGTATTAGCAACCTATCCTGTTTTATTCCGCTTTATTGATTTATTTCTTTGGATTTTCTGGGTCTAAAAACGAATACTTTTCTCCATCCTTTTCCCATCCTAAAATAGAATTCATATTAACGTTTGCCGCAGCCTTAAATATAGATTTATCAACATCATTAAAGTTTTTCTTCAACTCAGCTATCATATCCTTAATTTCATGTCTCTTATTACCAATCTTTTCTGCAGCAACCATACAAGCACAATTAAGTGGCCATAATCCAGTATACTTAATAAATCTTATTATTGCTTCTTCCTCTACATAATAAAGTGGTCTTATAAGTTCAATACCTTCAAAGTTATCAGCCTTTAATTTAGGTAACATTGTTTTAAAGTTTCCTGCATAAAGAACATTTAACATAGTTGTTTCAATTACGTCATTATAGTGATGCCCTAATGCAAGCTTATTGCATCCTAATTCTCTAGCCTTATTATATAATGATCCTCTTCTCATTCTTGCACAAAGATAACATGGATAATCTTTTGCTTTTTCATCAATTATTTCGAAGATTTTTGATTCATAAATATGTACTGGAATATTTAAATGCTCGCAGTTTTCTATTAATAAATCTTTTATTTGTGGATGATATCCTGGATCCATTGCTATAAACTCTACATCAAAATTTACTTGACCATGTTTTTTTAATTCTTGAAATAACTTTGCCATTAATAGCGAGTCTTTCCCACCTGAAATAGCAACTGCTATTTTGTCACCTTCTTCTATTAATTGATAATCCTTAACTGCTTTTATAAATTTAGACCATATTGGTTTTCTATACCTTTTAACAATACTTCTTTCTATTTCCTCAAGAGTCTTTTTAGCTTCTTCTGGTACTATTCTTGCGCACCCATTACCTGCTATACCACTCATCTTTATCACCTCGTATTTTTAATAACAAAATTTATTTTACTTAAATTATATAATAAAAGCAACTATTTACAATAGTTTATGTCATGTAAAATAAAGGTTGCATCAATTATGATACAACCTTTATTAAATTAACAAAATTTAATTTAAAATTACATTTATCTGTAATTAATTTCTCCTAGCTCTGGTACATGATCAAACTCAATTTTAGAACCTTTGTATGTAAATTCTACACCATCAATCCATTCTCCAGTATATTCAGTTTGTAATAAGTTTCTTATTAAAGTGTATTCAGTTATCTCTCCACCCGTTGATCCTGCAAAGAAATTGTTATACCAACTTATTCCTTCATAATCTGAAAATTGTACATCTCCAGCATTATTACCCATTTCATCTAAATTAAATACAGCAATCTTCTTTCCATCTATGTCTTTAATTTCAGTAAGAGATATTGGTAAAGTATCAAAAGCTTTTTCACTTAATACACTTGCAATTTTTGATAGTTTATTCTCTAACGATTCATTTTTATTAATTTCAACTTCACCTAAATTAACTTCTGCTCCTTGTTCTGCATCTTTAGAGTATAATTTAAATACTTCTACTTTAGATTTATCCTCAGAATTTTCTTCTGTATTGCTTATTTGTTCATTATTTTCTTCCTCATCTTCAACTACTGTTTCATCATTTGCACCATCGTTATTTGAATTTGAGTCTTCAACTACAACATCATCATTTTTGCTTCCAGAAGCATTTGTACCTGTACATCCATAAACTGATGCTCCCATAACAAATATCATTGCTACTGCAATTATTTTTTTTAACCTTATGCTTCTCATATCTCTTCCTCCAATTATATTATTTGAAGTTGAACCCAACATCCTTAGCTTCATGAGAGTCAGATCCATAAACCATTTGTATATTATTTTTTATTGCTAAATCATACAAATCTCCACTTGGATATTTTTCTCCACAATACTGCTTTCTTAATCCGGCTGTATTACAGTCCAATTCATAATTTCTTAATTTAACTTCATTAATTATTTCTTCAAATAATTTATCATTTTTATAGTTAATAGGATATAGCTTATTAAATATCCTGATTAATGTAGGATGCCCAATCCTTTTAGGCTTGTAATTTCCTAAATTACTTTTTATTCCCTTCAATAATGTATTATAATATAAATTATATATTTTTTCTACACTTCCCAACTTATTTAATAACTCTTCAAATGACTCAATACAATCAAATGCATAATATTTTTCATCATACATTCCTATATGAACAGAGATAATCGCATCATCTAAATACTTTCCATATTCATTAAGCATATTTGTTGTAAACTCTTCATAACCTTCTAAATAATCTACTTCTAATCCAACATTTATTTTAATTTTATCTTTATATTTTTCTTTATAATAACTTGCTTCTTTTAAATATTTTTTCATTTCCTCTATATTGGGAGCAGCCGAGCTTAAAAATTCCTTATCTATTCCATATAAAACTAAACCTTCTGGCATAGTCATGTGCTCTGTAAATGTAATTTCTTCTATTCCTAATTCTATTGCCTTTGTTAAATACTCCTCAAAACTATCATTACTTCCATGTGGACAATAATGACTGTGTACATGTCCATCTCTCTTACTATTCAACTTATTTCCTCCCAATTATTTTATTAATCAATTCATAAGCATTTTATTAAAAACCCCTAAACTAATTGTATTTATATTATCCCTTTTAGCTTTATCTAAAATATTAGTTATTTTAGAGCTTGGCTGATAAACTATTAAATCAACCTTTTCCTCTTCAAAATTCTCTATAATATTTCCACCATTTAATTTTATATTTCTAATAGTTTTCATTTTAATAGCTTCATTATTTATAAGCAATAATATATTTTTTCTCAAAATATATATCACTTCATTTATATTTTCATTAGTATTTATATTTAATATGTCTTCATCAATATCATTTTCTACATTACTTATTTTACCTTCTAAAATATCTTTAAAATCATTTGTAGTAATTATTTCACACCCCAAAACTTTTGCTTTTCTAAGCTTGCTACCTGGTTTCTCACCAACAATTAAAAGATCACATTTTTTCGTTACTACAGTATCAACATTAGCCCCTGCCTGTCTTGCAAGCCTCATCAGTTCTCCTCTTACTAAAAAACCTCTACCTGTAAAAACAACATTTTTACCACCTAATATCTCTCTTGCTGAATTAAAATCTATTTTTTTGTAGTCTATTCTATCCTGCATCTTTTATCATCCCTTAATCTAAATCCTAACTTCATTTTTCTTTAGCACTAATTTTCATTTAACTTATATTATATCATTTTATTAAACTAAAGAATACTAACATATTTATTAAAAATCACTATATATATATTATGAAATCAAATTTTATATTATTTATTATCAATTTTTAAACCTATTATTTTTATTGATTGGAGGAATTTTAATTGAATGAAAAATTAAAAACTGACATTAACTCCTTAATTACTTTTCTAGAGCAACATAATAATGTAAATATTAATGCAGTAATGGGGTTAGATGGATTTGTTGATCAAATCCTTCATGTTGTTAAAACAAGAACTGATGCAAATAACTATATTAGAATGGAAACATTAAGTGAATTCGGCGATTTTATCAGTAAAGCTGCTGGATTAAGCTCAAATGTTGAATTTATTCCTCTTCAAAGCAAACTTGGTGGTAATGGGCCTATTATGAGCAATGCTTTGTCTACCTATGGCTTAAATATAAATTATATAGGTGCCCTTGGTGAAGATTCTATTAATCCCGTTTTTATTGAAATGTCTAAGAAATGTAATATAATTTCTATTTCAAATCCTGGCCTTACAGATGCAGTTGAATTTTTAGACGGAAAACTTATGATTGGCAAACGTGAATGCTTAAAAGATGTTAATTGGAATAAGATCAAAGAAAAAGTTGGAGTAGAAAAGTTAACCTCCATTATTGATAGTTCAACCTTAGTAGGATTAGAAAACTGGACTATGCTTCCTTATATGGCTCAAATTTGGAAAGGTTTAATTAATGAAGTACTTCCTAATCTAAATAAAAAAGATAATAAATATATCTTCTTTGATTTAGCAGATCCTGAAAATAGATTAAAATCTGATGTTTTAGAAGCCTTATCATTATTAAAAGAATTTTCATCTAAATTTAATGTTATTTTAGGATTGAATGAAAAAGAAGCCTATGAAATTGGAGAAATCTTTGGAGTAACTTCACAAGAAAATAAAATTCCTTTAAAAAATCTTATAATAGAGCTTTATAAAAGATTAAGTATCAATACACTAGTAATTCATCCTGTAAAGGAAGCATGTGCAGTATGTAATGGGAAATACTATTATACTCCTGGGCCTTACGAACCAAATCCAAAATTAACTACAGGTGCTGGAGATAATTTTAATGCCGGCTTCTGCTTTGGACAAGTCTTAGGACTTTCTACTCAACTTTCACTAGTTTTAGGAACTGCAACATCTGGTTATTATGTAAGAAATGCTAAGAGTCCAACCTTAAAAGATATTATCACTTTTTTAAATTACTGGGAAAACTCATTAAATTAATATATTTTCAACAAAAAATTATGTCAACTTTTTTTGGCCTAATCATATTATATATTATAACAACAAATGAGGAGGAATATTTTTATGAGTACTAGATATAATAGATGTAGATATTCTAATTACCAAAGTGATGACAATTCAGAAAATACTGTAGATGATCATGTTCATGAATTTGAAGGTTCAACAATGTTTTCTGAAGAATGCGATGATAAACACAACCATCGTTTTGCTGGAGTTACTGGTGAAGCTATAAAATATGGTAAATCACATGTTCATAAGCTATCTACTAATACAGACTTTGTAGATCACCATCATAAAATTTGTGACACTACAGGTCCTGCAATATATGTAGGTAATGGCAAACATGTTCATCTAGTAAAAGGCTATACTACAACTGTTGATGGACATCGTCATGAATATATCTTTGCTACTTTAATAGAAGCACCTACTGTAGATGAAAGCAATTCTGATTGCTAAGTAGTATTTTTATCTTAATAATCTAATCTTTATCTTTATAAAGAAAATAACAAATAAATAGTAGAGGAATAAATACCTCTACTGTTCTTTTTATTATCTAATAATACCTTTTTTAATATTATCTAACAAGGAAATCATAAAACAATTTTCTCTCTATTCGAATATCTTGTTCAAAATTAAAGAAATCGTCTTTATCATATTTTTCTTTTATTAATTTTAATAACTCTGAATTTTCCCCGTAATATTCCTCTTCATAACTTTTTGATTGACTATTTATCTCCTCACATGGGAAATTAATAAATCCACCATCTGTTATGGATTTTATGTACTCTAACTTTTCTACAAACCATTTTCTATTTACTGGTGCAAACCTCGGTTCTTCCCACACTGATTGGAATCCTAAGATAAATTGTGCATCTCTATGATAGAAAGCTGTACTATCACTTTTAACTTCTTTTATTACTCCACCTAATCCATAAAAAGTTATTGCTGTATAAGTAGCTCCTTCCGCTCTTTCATCAATTAATTCTAAAAGTTTAGTAATTTCTTCTCTAGTATAATCCTTATAAACAAATCTACCAGCACTTTTATATCTTTCAAATTCTGGATGACTATCTTGAATTATTTTATTTGCTTCAAAAATATCTATATAATCAAGTTTATAACTTCCTTGAGATACAATATCTTTAATCGGCTTTAGTATTTCATTTGTCAGCTTTTTATCTCCATATACTAATCCAACTATTTTAACACCTTTGCCTCTATCACTTGAATTATAACAAGCTAACTTAAAATTAGCCCTTTTATCCATTACCTTATAAATCTCTTGCCATTTTTCAAGCAAATTAACATTTTCTTCAAAATCTATATGTGTAAAATCTATATTAACTAATGTAACCATATCAATTTTAGGTGGTAAATTATAAGTCATAGAAGTAACTACACCAAAATTACCTCCACCACAACCTCTTAATGCCCAAAACAAATCTTCATTTACTTCCTTATTACAAACTATAGTTTGGCCATTGCAATCTATTAATTCAACTTCAACTAATCTATCACATCCAAGTCCTAAAAGCCTTGCCGAGTATCCCCAGCCTCCACCTAAAGTAAATCCAACTGCACTTACTGTAGGGCATCCCCCACCTGGAAATGGATATCCTTTTCTACCAGTAGCTTCATACAACTCTCTATTTCTTACTCCAGCTTGTACCTTTACTCTTTCATTTTCTTCATCCATGTATATTTTATTCATTTTACTTACATCAATTACTACTACATCATTTCCGTTAGAATATCCTTCATAATGGTGGCGTCCATTTCTTATTCTTATTGAAAGTGAATTAGCCTTTGCAAATATAATTGCATTTTTGATATCATCTTCTGTTTTACAATATACAATTATTAGTGGATACTTCTCTATCGCCCTGTTCCATGCTTTTCTTTCTTCTTCATATTCAAAATCTTCCCTAGTAATAATTTCACCAGTTAATCTTCCATAATCGTAGTTAATCATTATTTCACCTCAATATTGTTTATTAAATAATGTTTTTTATCTCTCTTTTTACTTATAATTGTATCAATAATTTTCTTATTATTAAATAGGCATATATAATTGTTGGTAATCAAACTTTATTTTTACCACACAATTGTAGTTTTATTTTTTGAATTCCTACAAGGTAGCTTGAATTCAAAAAACTTTAGATTTTTTCCTCTTGGTGAAAACCTATCACAAACTATATGTAATATATATCCCATTGTAAAGCCCAATGTTAAATAAATATTTCCTATAAGGTAAACGCAACCACAGAATAGAAATGTTCCCAACCATTTATGAGTAAACATTCTATGCGGTGATAATTTCCCTAGTATTGTTACTATACAAAACATAATAGCTCCAAAATAATTACTAAAATTACTTTGTAAAAATAGAATAATATCATTTACATTTAGCATAATTCCTAACATATATCCTATAAATATTGCTATTATTAAAAAGGTTAATATTTTATTAAATACCTGTCTTACTTTTGAATTATGAGAATCTATATCTGGCATATATGAACCTATAAACCCTCCTATTATTAATGGTATTAAATAAATTACACTATCAAATGTTTTTGTTATTAAGAAACCAACTCCCATTGTTGCTGTTGCAGTAGTCCCTACAATCATATGTTCTTTTCCACTCATTAATTTTCCATCCTTTGTACAAAATATACTATCGCATCATTTAATTTTACTACAAATTTACTCAAAGTGAAAGTATGTTCTTGCCATTCCTCTATTTACCAATCTAAATATTTATGTATAAAAAAAGCATCAAATTAATGATGCCCTTTCATTATATATTTAATTGTTACCATGATGAGAACATCCATCATGATTACATGTATGAGTGCTATCAAATTCTTTTAATACACCATTCTTAAGTGAATTAATATTATCTGATATTGTTCCTTCAATAGCTTTATATACTTTTATTCCCATCGAATTTAACTTAATAATTGCCCCTTTTCCTATTCCTCCTACAACTACAGCATCAACTACCTCTCCTGATAATGCTTTAATAGGATTACACTTTCCATGTTCATGCCCTAAATCACCATTACTAATTGATTTAACTACATTACTTTCCCCGTCCCATACAACAAATTCTGGAGCACTTCCAAAGTGATTATATGGCATACTATTTAATCCTTCGTTAGAGTTAACTGGAAAACATACTTTCATTTTTACTCCTCCTTAATTTTGTTTTTACAACAACCCTTCATGGATTTGCACCCACGCTTACACCTAGCAGTATTTGCCTCTTCAATATTAAAATTGTACTCATTTGAAATTAAATCAGTATTTTTATGAATAAGAAGATTTATAAAACCTATAGCTTCTTCTAATACTTTCTCATTTAATTCATACATAACATAGTATCCTTGTTTATATGCAATTATTATATTAGCTTCTTTTAAAATCTTAATATGCTGAGATACTGCAGCTTCAGAAATTTCTAAATGCTTAGCAATTCCCTTTGCACAAATATTTCTATTTGATAATAAAATTAGAATTTTTACTCTTGTTTCATCGCCTATAGCTTTAAATATCTTAATCTTCTCGTTCATAAGCACCTCTAATTTAATTAAGTAATTACTTAATTAAATATTAATACTCTTAATTAGTTTTCTCAAACGTTAAATTTACTTGTTTTTCCTTAAAACTTATTAAATTTTATTATTTAGTTTAATTGCCTCTCAAATTCTATCTTTTCCTTCTGCCTTCAAATCCTTTTTTATCCAAATAATTATAGAACATTATTTATTCCCTTCTATTCATAAACTAATTTAATCTCTCTGGTATTAAGTTTTAAAAAAATATATTATAAACAAAGTACTTATCCTTCTAAAAATTTTTTTACTTCTTTTCTCCCATTTAAAACTACAATATTTTTTTCTTTATATAAACTTAATTTTTTAAGTATTTCTGGTCTAATTTTTTTGTTATAACTCAATACCCATTTAAAAAATTCTATATCAATTCCCTCTGGACAACCATCAGCCATATCTGGTCTGCTTTTTCCTCTATACATAAATCGTCTCTTGAAAATTCTATAAAGACAAATATACGTTGGCATATTAATAAATATTATAGTATCTGCATCTTTTGCCCTTATGTCAATTGTTTTAATATAATTACCATCTATTATCCATTTATCTTTGCTTATTACTTCTTTAATTTTTTTATTAAATTCTTTCTGCGGAGTTTCAATCCAGCCTTTATTCCAAAACAACTTATCTAAATGATATACTGGTATATCTAATAAATTAGATAATTTCCTGGAAAATGTTGATTTCCCTGCTCCACCACATCCTATCACAATAATTTTATCCACACTCTCCACCCCTATTTCTCAAAAATAAATTTCCTTCTAATAAAATAAATACTTTTTATATTTTAAAGTTTTAATTCATATTTTTTGAAATATATATGCATAATATTAAAAAATAAGCAGAGTCATGATATTCACTCTGCTTATCTAATGTAAGTTTTATATAAAATTATTGTGCATACTTCTTTAATATTTCAATTATTATATTAGTTGCAATTTCCATACCCTCTACAGTAATATGCTCATATTCACCATGGAATGCATATCCACCAGTTCCTAGATTAGGACAAGGTAATCCCATATAGCTAAGAGTTGCTCCATCAGTTCCTCCTCTTATAGGTTCAATTACAGGAGTAACATTTAAACTCTTCATTGCAGCTATTGCATTATCAATTAAATGCATACAAGGCTTAACATGTTCAGCCATATTCTTATATTGATCAGTAATTGTCAATTTAACAGTGCCTTCTCCATATTTTTCATTTAATAGCTTTTCAACTAACTTTAATGTAGCTTTCTTAGATTCAAGCTTACAAGCATCATGATCTCTTAATATATATCCTAATACAGCATGATCTGTATTTCCTCTAAAGCTTTCTAAATAATAGAATCCTTCATACCCTTCAGTATGTTCTGGCTTTTCACCTTGAGGTAACATTCTATCAAACTCAATACCTACATTTGTTGCGTTAATCATTGTATTCTTTGCTGATCCTGGATGAACTGAAACCCCATATATTTCTACTGTAGCTGCTGATGCATTAAAGTTTTCATAAGAAATTTCACCTTCAACTCCACCATCCATTGTATAAGCAAATTGCGCTCCAAAATTCTTTACATCAAATTTATTAGCTCCTCTTCCTATTTCTTCATCTGGTGTAAAGCCAATACATATCTTTCCATGTGGAATATTTTCTTTTATTATTCTTTCACAAGCTGTTAATATTTCTGCTATACCCGCCTTATCATCAGCCCCTAGAAGAGTGTTACCATCTGTTGTAATTAAAGTTCTTCCTTTTAAATTCTTCAAATGTGGAAATTTTTCTACTGATAAAACAGTTCCATTTAAAAGAGTTAAATCTTCTCCATTATAATTTTCAACTAATTGTGGATTTACATTTTCTCCTGGTGCTGCTGGTGCAGTATCCATATGAGCTATTAATCCTATACTATATTTATCTTCATAGCCTTTAGTTGCAGGAATAATTCCATAAACATAACAATTTTCATCTACTCTAACTTCTTGAATTCCTATTTCCTTCATTTCTTCAACTAAAATATTAGCTAAATCAAATTGTCTTTTAGTTGATGGTGTAGTTTCTGATTTAGGATCAGACGTTGTATATATTTTTGCGTATTTTATTAATCTTTCATAGGCTTGCATATTTTTATCTCCCTCTATATAAATTATTATATTATTTACATAATTCTATTATTGCTTGTGTAAATATTTTAGCGCTAAGTATAAGCTCATCTATAACTGCAAATTCATCATTTCCATGCATATTATTATCAGTTCCAGGCATTGTGCATCCAAATGCAACACCATTTTTTATGTGATGGACATAAGTCCCCCCACCAATTGCTATACATTCACCTTTTTTCCCACTATACATTTCGTAACATCTTAATAATGTTTGAACAAAATCAGAGTTTTCATCTACATAATGTCCTTCAAATACATTGCATGGTTCCAAAATTACTCCAATATTATTTAAATTTTTAGCAACTACATCTCTTAGATTTTCATCATTTGCACATAGAGGTGCTCTACAATCAAAAGTTCCTTTTAATCCTGTAGTAGTATACTCAAAAATAGTAAATGATAAAGTTAATTCTCCTGAAACTTCATCAGCCATCTTTACTCCAATAGCTTCACCTTTATAGTCACCATGTGGTAATAATTTATTAATTCCACATAATTTTTCAAATCCTTCACTATCAGCAAATGGCATTGAAGATAATAATGTTAAAATTCCAGTTAACGCATTGTTACCACCTTCTGGATAAGCTGCATGGGCCCCTTTTCCTTTTGCTTCAATGATACATTTATTATTTTCTTCATTAACAGTAAATTTTACTCCAATTTTATTTGTTACTGTATCACAATATTTCTCTACTTCATTCTTCTCTATTCCTTCAATTACTGCTGCTGCCTTATCTGGAATAACATTTACCTTAACCCCTGAATTTACTGATATAATTCTAGGAAGTGTTCTATCTTCCTTAAAATCAGCGATAAAGTTAGCTTTTAATCCACCTTTTTCAACATTAATAACTGGAAAGTCAGCATCTGGTGAAAAAGTCATAGGTGCTTCTTTTTCTATTTTATAATAATACTCGATATCAGAACTTCCGCATTCTTCATCAGTTCCTAATATAAGTCTAACATTTTTATTTAATGGTATATTTAAATCTTTAACTGCCTTTAATGCATATAATGCTACTATTGCTGGCCCCTTATCATCTGCAGAACCTCTTCCATACAATTTTCCATCTTTTATAATAGGTTCATAAGGCTCTGTAACTGTCCACTCATCTCCAGCTGGAACTACATCAAGATGTGCTAAAATATCTAATGCCTTTTCTTTATCATTAAAATCTACTGTTCCAACATAATTATCATAATTATTAGTTGCAAATCCCATGTTACTTGCAATATCTAATGCTTCCTTTAAAACCTTTACTACACCTTCACCAAAAGGCATTCCTTCTTTCGGCTCTTGTCTATCACTTTTTATTCTTATTACCTTGCATATATCTTCTAGCATTTCGTCTTTATGCAAGTTAAAATATTCTTCTATTTGTTTTTTATACATCATAGTCACCTACTTTTCAATTATGTTATTACTATATTATAACAATACATGCTACAACTGACAAAGACTAATTTATTACTAGCTAAGTATATTTACAAACAACGTTATTACTGCTGAATTAACAAAGTCTACAAACAATGCACCTACTATAGGTACAACGAAATATGGTGTTGGTGCAAATCCAAACTTTGTACTTAATGCATCCATATTAGCCACTGCATTAGGAGTTGCTCCCATTCCAAATCCACAGCTTGCTGATGCAAATACTGCAGCATCATAATCCCTACCCATTATCTTAAATGTAATGAAATATGCAAATACAGCCATAAGTACAGATTGAGCTATTAACATTACTACCAATGGTAATGCTAAATCAAATAATTCCCATAACTTTAATCCCATTAAAGCTATACATAAAAAATATCCTAAACTTATATTTCCTATTACTTCTATTTCTTTTTCTTCTATTTCTATTTTTCTTATATCACAGAAGTTTCTTATTACGGCAGCTGCAATCATAGCTCCTATATAAGAAGGAAATGTTAACCCTGTATCTTGAATAAATCCTGAAATCACAGAACCAATTCCCATTGATAGAAAAAGAAATGCAGATCCCTTCATAAGTCTTTTTTGACAAAGAACTGCCTGATTATCTTCATGAAAATCACTTAATGGAATAGATTTATCATGTGATTCTTTTGGTGTCTTTAATTTGTAGTTATCAATTAACCCTTTAGCTACAAATCCTCCAATAAAACTCCCCATAACTAATCCAAATGTTGCTGAAGCAAATGAAACTGTAGTAGCACCACTTACTCCCATTTCCTCTAACAAAGGTCCAAATGATCCTGCAGTCCCATGCCCACCAATCATAGATATTGAACCTGTACATAATCCTAAAAGTGGATTCAAATCAAATAATTTTGCAAGACTTGCCCCTACTATATCTTGAGAAATTACTAAAAGTATTGCTAATCCTAAAAACATAGCTACCTTAATTCCACCACTTTTTAAAACTTTAAAGCTTGCTGTAAAACCAACGCTAGCAAAAAAAGCCGTCATAAATAAATTTTGTAATGTTGTATCTAACATTATAGTTGCAATATTAGTTAGCTTTAATATTAGCATTACTATTGCAAAAACAAGTCCTCCAACAACAGGAGCTGGTATACAATACTTTGATAGAAACTTTATTTTAGTTCTTAGAAATTTTCCTAAATAATATACTACTGTTACTAGTGCCATAGTTTCAAAGATATTAAATTTAAGCTCCATTTTATCCCTCATTTCTTATTAAATTTTATCGTTTGTTAATTACTTCCCATTGTATTTTTCTATTTTACACCTTTTTTATTTTTTTGCAAATAAAGTAATGTTTTGTTAAATTATATACTTTTTTATCTACTTTTTATATTTTATTCTTTATTCTTGAATATTATAAATAGTTGTATGATAATTAAAGGAAACTCATCTTCATATGAAATCAGATGAGTACACTACTTTGTATAAGGAGTAAGATTTATGAAAAAAAATATTTCAAATAAAAAATTAACACTTATTTGCCCTGTTTGTGGTGAATCCATGCATGAATATGAATACGCTTATGATAATAAGGTTCATGGAAAGATTTATTTTAAGTGTGATTATTGTGGCCATAAAGAAAGTAAAATAATTTAATTCGACAATTTGTCCTCACATTTTTTTTGTTTATACATAAAGTGTATTGTAGATAATTTTTACGAAGGGATACACTATTATGTACTATCAAAGAATAGATAAATGTATAAACTGCAATGATTGCATAAACAATACATCTGATGTTGCTTGTAACATTGCTTGTGCTGATACCAAAAAAAACTGCTATGAATCATTTAAAGTTTTTTCTCCTATGACTTATGCTAAAGCATGCATTGTTCTACAACCCTATCAAAACTTATTTGATTTAAACTCAGCTTTTGATGCTGGAACAATATTTAAGGATCTTTATAGTCCTTATTGTGCAATTAAGTATTCTAAGGAGGAAGGACATGAATAAACATGAATGTTTAAACGCAATTAGAAAGCTACAATTTTTTGCATTAGATTTAAATCTATATTTAGATAACTTTCCTAATTGTAAAAATGCAACTGATGATTATAAAGTAATTTCCTCTAAGCTAAGAAAATTAATTTGGGATTATGAACAAGATTATGGTCCTTTAACTAACTTTGGCTCCTCTTATATTCAAAACCCTGATGCATGGATTGACAGTCCTTGGCCTTGGGAAAAAGAAAGTAATAAGGAGGAGTAAGTTTATGTGGTACTATGTAAAAACATTAGAATATCCTGTTAATTTAAAATGTTCTGATTTAAATATGGCAAAACTTTTAATAACTCAATATGGTGGTCCTGATGGAGAATTAGGAGCTGCACTTAGATATTTGAACCAAAGATATACAATGCCAACAAACAAATCAAAAGGTCTATTAACTGACATAGGAACAGAAGAAATGGCCCATGTAGAAATACTTGGAACCATGGTATATCAACTAATGAGCAATGCATCAATAGATGAAATTAAAGCTGCTGGTTTAGCAGGTCACTATGCTGACCACGGTAAAGCTCTTTTTTATACTGATGCTACCGGTAACCCTTGGACTGCAACTTATATTCAAGCCAAAGGTGATGTAATTGCTGATTTACATGAAGATATGGCTGCTGAACAAAAAGCTAGAGCAACTTATGAATGGCTATTAAACTTAACAGATGATGCTGAAATTAAAAAGATTTTAGGATTCTTAAGAGAAAGAGAGGTAGTCCATTATCAAAGATTTGGTGAAGCATTAAGAAACGTACAAGATAACGTTAAACCTAGTAATTTGAATTGTAAATAATAAAATAAAGCAGAGTTTTTTTTGAATTATCATTAATCAAAATAACTCTGCTTTTACTATATATTAATTTAATATTTCTTTTATAGCATGTACAACTCCACTTTCATCATTACTTTTTGCTCTAAATCTTGCTACCTTTTTTAAATCATCATGAGCATTTTCCATTGCATAACTATGATAAGCACTACTCATCATTTCTAAATCATTTAAGTAATCACCAAATACCATTGTTTCTTCATGCTTTATATTTAATAAGTCTTGAACTTCTTCTATTGCAACCCCCTTATTAATACCTTTTGCAGTTATATCAAGCCATATTTCCCCTGATACTGCAATTTGAGCTTTATCCCTAAAATCATCATAATACTTATTACTATTATTTTCTGAACCTGCAAAATCACAAATAGTAACCTTTAATATATCATCTTCAATTTTAGTTAAATCTGATACTATTTCATATCTTTCATAATATTTTTCTGTTTGCTCAATTAATCTTTTATCATCACTTTCAATATAAGCTGATTTTTTACCACAAAGTATTACATATGAATCTTTTATATTTCTCCCTACTTTGATTAGTTCTCTTGCAAGATTTAAATCTAATGCATTAACTACAAGTTCTTTTCCTTTATAAACCACAAATGTACCATTTTCAGCTATAAACATCATTTTATCTTCAATACCTTCAAATCTTTTTAAAAGATTATAGTATTGTCTTCCACTTGCAGCTGCAAATATTATTCCCTTTTCTTCTAATTTATTAAAAACTTCATAAAATCCATCTTGTATTTCATTTTTAGAATTTAACAATGTTCCATCCATATCTGTTGCTATTAATTTAATCATAACTACTCTCCCCATATTACTTATTTAATATATTACTTTTACATCATATTTGTCTAATTCTACTTTTACTGTATCATCTGGAGCTTTATCTGTAATTATATAATCTACATCTTCTAATGTTCCAAATTTGTGAGCTCCATCTTTATAAAATTTTTCATCATCCATAACAATATAATTTTTCTTACTATTTTTTAATATTTCCTTTTTAACAATTGATTCATCAAAATTAAAGTTACTTAAAAAGTTCTCTTCAATATTAACTCCACCAGCACCTACAAAAGCTTTATCTATATTAAAATGTTTTATTTGCTCCACAGTATAAGCTCCTACTGTTCCCCCTAACCTTTTATTAAACGTTCCTCCAACTGAAATAACTTCAATATTAGGTGAATAATCAAACTCCATTAAGATTCTATTCATATTTGTTATTACTGTTATATTTTTAGTTGTATTTCTTATCATTGATGCAATTGTTAAATTAGTACTTGATATATCTAAGAATATTACATCCTCTTCCTCTAAAATATCACAAACTACTTTAGCTATATGTTCTTTCCCTTCAATATTAACAAATACCCTTGATGTAGTATTTTCATTGTAAGCCCTACCTCTTTCTAGTATTGCTCCACCATAAGTTCTCTTTATTTTCCCTTCCTTTTCAAGCCTTTGTAAATCCTTACGTATCATACTTTCTGATACATTAAATTTTTCACTTAAATCTTTTACTAATACCTTTTTTTTATCTTGAATTATTTCTAATATTTTCTCTAACCTTTCTTCCATAAACATATATAAATACCCTCATTTCTTTATATATAATTTTAAATATCATTTATTTTTGTTTATTATCATTTATTCTCATTTATATGATATACCTTTTAATTTAAAATTTCAAGAATTTATTTCTCTCTTTACTTTTCCTCAATATTCCAATAAAATAATACATAGATATACGATGTATCGAATTCCAATGTATGGTGGTGAGAGTATGAAAATTAACAAAGAACTATTAAAAGGAAGTACAACAGTATTGATCTTAAGTATCCTTAATCGTAAAGATATGTACGGTTATGAAATGATTAAAGAAATAGATTTACGTTCTAAAGGTATTTTTTCATTTAAAGAAGGAACTCTTTATCCAATACTTCATAATTTAGAAAATGCAAATTATATTGAATCTTATTGGGATGATTCTAATAGTGGAAGAAAAAGAAAGTATTATAAAATAACTGATAACGGCAAAAAACTTCTTCTAGAAAAAGAATCTGAGTGGAAATTATTTAGTGAAACTGTAAATAGTGTTTTATGGGAGGGAAGTTTATGTCTAAAATAGAAAATAGTAAAATTATTAATTATATCAATGAAGTATGTAGTTTAGTAAAAAACAAAAAAGTTCATGCTGAAATTAGAGCAGAATTATTATGTCATATAAATGATACTATTGAAGATTATTTAGAAATAGGTATTCCTGAAGATAAAGCAATAGATAAGGCTTTAATACAAATGGGTAATGCTGAAATTATTGGCCATGACTTAAATAAAGCTCATAAATCAAATTCTGATTGGCTTCTTTTAATAATTACAACAGGATTAATATTCTTTGGATTTTTAACTACAGCTTTTATTCAATCAAATACTTCTAATGATGCTTATTATATAAATTATTTTAGTAAACTATTGGTCTTTTTAGGGATGTCAATTGTATTATCATTATGTATTTTAAAAGTAGACTATAGAAAACTCAAAAAATACTCTCTTACCTTTTATATATGTAGTATTGTTTTACTTTTGATTACATTAGCTTTTTCTATGCCTGTATATGGTATGAAACGTTACTTAATTATAGGTGCTTTTTCTCTTGACACTTTAGCAGTTACCCCTATTTTATTAATAATTTCTCTTGCTGGAATATTTGATAATTACAATTGGAATAATAAAAAATCATTATTTGAAGGTCTTACTTTATCATTCATTCCAGTAATACTATTTATATATTTACAATCATTATCTACAATAATAATATACTTAATTGCAGTTTTTACAATTATGCATTTATCAGGTTTTAAATTAAAATATTTAATTATTATTTCTGCTTCATTGGTTTCTATATTCTTGTTATGTATCTTTAAAACAGCCTATAGAATTGAAAGATTTTTTATATTTTTAAATCCTGCAAAAGATATAGATGGCCAAGGTTGGATTTATAATCAATTAAACACATTAAGAAATTCTGCTGAATTATTAGGTAATAATTCTAATATTAATATTTCTATCCTTCCTGATGCTAATATGGAGTTTGCACTTACATCAATAATATTTTCTTTTGGATGGATTGTTGGAATACTTGTTATAGCATTAGTTTTATCTTTTATTATAAGAATTGGGCTTATTTCTAGTAATACTAAAAATACCTATGGAAAATTATTAGTAAGTGGACTTTGCTCATTATTTGCAGTTCAATTTATATTAAATATTTTAGCTAATTTTTCTCTTTCTCCTATATTAGGAATAAACATGCCATTTATAAGCTATGGTGGAAGTCAATTAATTATAAATGTACTTGCTATTTCTATAATTAATAATGTTTACAAATTTAGAAATGTTTCTTCAACATTTACAAATTAACTTTAGATAAACTAAAACTTTATGATAAAAAGGGGACAACACTATGATAGGTATTTCATTTATCTTTTCAGTTATTTTATTTACTCTAATTTGGGTAATATTTAGAATTAAATTTTATATAAAAAACAAGCCTATAAATAAAATTAGAGAAGTATTTATAAACTTATTTTTCATTTATTTTTTAATATTAGTTAATTTAACAATGTTTAAATATGGAGAACTAATGCTAGATTTTGATACTAGGTTTTATATCAATTACATTCCATTTATAGAAACAATAAGAATGTTTAATAATGACTTTGCAGATATACACATAGCACTTTACAATGTCATAGGTAATATATTATTATTTATACCACTAGGATTTGGAATACCACTACTTTTCAATAAAAAGAATAAATTAAGTAAAATTATATTATATGGATTTACAGCTTCTTTAACTATAGAAGTTCTTCAACTTTTTACGCCTTATAATTTCACTGATATAGATGATATTATTTTTAATACATTGGGAACTATTTTAGGATTTATAATATTTAATATGGTTTATATATTATTTAAAAATACTAAAATTGGAGATTTTATTAAAAGTCTAAATAGCCACTTTGATGGTAATTTAATCCTAAAAACTATTAACCCCATAGCAACAATGATTTTACTCTTTGCACTTTTATCTTTTGGATTATTATATAATGAAACTATTGCTGATAATTCTTCAGATGATAAATTAGCAATTGAAGTCCTTGGAAATACTAGAGTTGAAGATTATAGAATATCAAGAGATTTTGAAAACTATAAATTTTTCCTATCTGATGATAATGAATTTATAGAGTTAAGAAATATTAAACGCATTTTAAATAATAGATGGTATTATGGAAAATTTAATACTAGCTTTGAAATTAAAAATGGTGATTATTCTATTATGACATTAAATGAAGATAAACTTATTTCAGGAGTTGTATTTGGAAAAAATAAAGATGCTCATATTATTGAGATCAATTTTAAGGGTGTAAAATATCTAGAAAATTTAATAGAAAACTCTTATTTTATAGTACCATTTCCTAACTTTGAAAAAGCAGATAATCTTACTGATTTCTATAACTTTTTTAGTGGTGAAGAATGTACCGACTTAGAAATTAAGTTTTATAATAAAGATGGAAATGAATGCTCAAACATGAAATTTGCTTAAGATAAAGATGATATATTTCCAACAGTTGATTTTTATCTATTGAATATAGTAGACCATTTATTATAAATTTAAAATGATTATATTGGCCGTTTGAATATCTTTAAATACATTTGTACTTTATCTGATAATATCATTAAGTAAAAAAGAGGAAGAAATAATTTTTATACAAATCAAAAAATTATCTCCTCCTCTTTTTTTAATACTAAGCTTCTTTAAGCTTATCTGTTTTTTCCTTAAGCTTGTTTGCCTCTTTTTCATCAACTTTTGAATTATAAAAAATTCCTAACACAACTATTATTGCACCTAAAAGTTTTTGCCATGAAAAGTCTCCCATGACAATTGCATCAATAACAATTGCACATAACATTTGTCCAGAAAACATTAATAATGTACTATACACAACAGGAATTTTTGGTATTACTATATTAGAAGTATAAACAACTATTACCCCCATAATTCCGCCAAAGAAAATATATAATGGCATTTTACTCATATCTAGAATAGATGGTGCTGAGGTACTACCCATACCTATTAAAATAAAAACTCCTCCAATAAGTCCACCTATATAATGAATTATTGTACTTTGAATTAATCCAATCTTCTTTCCAAGTGTAGAACTCACTATCATTGATAGTGTAGTTAATACCCCACCAAATACAGCTAATAAAATCATCAACATACTACTTTTCCTCCCTTATGCCACTGTCATAATAACTAGTCCAACTAAAACTATAAAAAAACCTACAAGTTTTTTAGGATTAAATTCATATTTAGTTAAACCAAATAATCCAAAATGGTCTACTAAGGATGAAAATACTAATTGTCCAAATACCGCAAGTGCTGTAGTTAAAGCAACACCTATACCTCCTATTGTAATTATGTTAACTAATGTAAGCATAACTCCAAAAATTCCACCTAAAAATAAATAAAATGGTATAGCTTCCTTTATTACTATTTTTTCTTTCTTAATTGCAGCAACTATAAGTATTGCAATTAAACCAACTGCATGAATAATTACTACAGAATATGTACTTCCAACATAACCTTCTAATCCACTATTAAAAGAAATCATGACAGAAATAAGTGCTCCAATGACTAACGCTAAAATATTATACATTTAAAATCCTCCAGTTAAATTTCTAGAAACATCTTATCAAATAGATATAAAAACAAAATAGGACATTTGTCCTATTTTGTTTTTAATAGTATACTCTTTTATATAAATTTAATAAATAATATGTATTATTTTGTCTATGCTTAAAGGAGAATCTATGAAAAAAATAACTAACAATGAGCTACTTATTTATTATGTTAATAAATACTCTTTATACTCCTACTTAAATAAAAATTTACTAAACTCTTTAGAAATACATACATTTAATAAAAATGAATTTCTTTGTTTACTAAATGACAAATTATCTTATATGTATTTTTTAGTAAAAGGAAAGTATAAAGTAACTACTTTGCTTTCAAGTGGCAAATCGTTACTCATATGCTTTAACACTCCTCTTTCTGTTATAGGTGATATTGAACTTATTGAAAATCCTTATGCTGACTGTAATGTTCAAGCTTTAGAACCGTGTATTTGCTTAGCGTTACCTATAAATATGATAAAAGAATACGGTTATAATGATCCAATATTTTTAAGATTTATAATCTCTTCCCTACAAAAAAAACTTAGGCAAAATTCAAGTTATATGAGCATTAACATGCTTTCTAAAATTGAAAATCGCTTTGCAAGCTATTTAGTTTCATCTATATACTCGAATAATTCTGGTGAAATATTAGTTGATATAGATGGTATTAATAATTTAGCTGAACTTTTAGGCTCCAGTTATCGCCATTTAAATAGAGTTATTAGAAATTTTTCTGACTTAAAAATCATAGAAAAAAATAAAAATATAATTAAAATTTTAAATTTAGAAAAGTTAACAATGTTAGCTCAAGATATTTATAAATATTAACTAAAAAGTTTTAAATATTAATTTGATAAGGCTAGTTAATCCTAAACCTAAGGAAATCCAGTTTTCCTATTACACCTTTAAATTTATTTGTATAAAAAGTAATGCTTTGTTAAAATATCTAAGTATTAAATTTCGGAGGCAAAAAACATGATGCAAAAATTATTAAGTAAAACTCGTCAAGCTATAAATGATTTTAATATGATAGAAGAAAATGATAAAATTGCAGTAGGATTATCTGGAGGGAAAGATAGTGTAACACTTCTTCATATCTTAAAAAATTATCAAAAATTTTCTCCAGTAAAATTTGAGCTTATTGCAATAACATTAAATCCTGGTGGAGTTGATAATGGACCTCTTCATGAATTATGTAAGAATTTAGAAGTTCCATTTTACGAAGTTCAAACAGATATTGCAAAAATAGTATTCGATATAAGAAATGAAAAGAACCCTTGCTCTTTATGTGCAAAACTAAGACGTGGTGCATTAAATGGTACTGCACAAGATCTTGGTTGTACTAAAGTTGCCTTAGGCCATCACAAAGATGATGCTGTTGAAACATTTGCAATGACAATGTTCTATGAAGGGCGAATTAACTGTTTTTCTCCAAAATCATATATGGAAAAATTTGATGTTACTATTATTAGACCAATGGTATATATAGATGAATATATGATTAAACGTGCTGTTAAAACTTATAATTATCCTATTATAAAAAATCCATGTCCTGCTGATGGACATACAAAAAGACAGGATATGAAAGAATTAATTAAAGATTTAAATAATACATTTCCTAATTTTAAAGAAAAATTATTTTCTGCACTTAACAATTCAGAACAACTTTTTATATGGGATAAAAATGAAATAGCTAAAATCAATTCTAAAGAATAAAGTTTTTACTTTTACATAAACTATCTTCGATTACTTATAGATTAAGGAGCGATTATATGTCAAGTTATACTGGTGTCGTAAAATGGTTTAATTCTGAAAAAGGTTATGGATTTATATCTGCTAATAATGGAAATGATATATTTGTTCATCATTCTCAATTAAAAGAAAATGGCCCTGATAGTGGATTACACGAAGGAGAAAACGTGTCATTTTCAATTGCAGATGGTGAAAAAGGACCTATGGCTATAAATGTTCATAAATTATAAAAAAATGGTAGAGATTTTATAAATCTCTACCATTTTTAATTATAAATAAACTTTTTCTTCTAATCCTGCTGATGTTAATGCAATTGTTAAATTTCCATTCTTACAACGTAATTCATCTATTAAATTCTTTTGGCTTACACCTTCTTTTAAATGAATTTTATAAGATATTTCGAATAATGCACCAAAATCTTTTGTTTTTACACTTTCAGTAGCCCAGTTAGTTGAATAACTATCTAAAATTTTATCAAAAACACCTTCATAGTTTAAATCTTCTGGTACTAATATTTTTAATCTCATATTTTTAGTCTTTGGAACTGCAAATTTTATTTTATCTAAAACAATCATAATTATGCATAAGATAACTGTTACTATAACACCATATCCTATATAACCCATACCACATGCAAGACCTACAGCTAAAGTAAAGAATATATAAGATATATCCTTAGGATCTCCAGGGGCACTTCTAAAACGAATTATTGAAAATGCACCTGCTAAACTAAATGCTCTTGCTACGTTATTACCTACTAAAAGAATTATTATTGAAATTATAACTGGTAACATTATTAATGTTATTGTAAATCCTGGGGTATACCCCTCTTTCTTATGAGTGTACATATAAGCTAAACTTATTAATAACCCTAATATTATTGATGATCCTATAACTAATAATGCATTTGCTAATGTAAATGATTCTCCCGTCGTTGATGATATTATCGTTTCTAACATATTTTTACTCTCCTCATTTCATTTTCTTTATTTTTATTTAAACAATACCTCATATACTCATTTCCATACTTTGAAAACTTTGTACTATATATAGATAAATCAGAAAAGATTTCTACTAACCATAAAGGAATTGCTCCTAATATTTTTACTTCCATTAAATATTGATTTGGTTCTAAAAGTTCATCACCAAAATTTCCTGCTTCTAATAACAAGTTATCTCTTCTTGTAATTATTTTAGAATCAAATGTTAATCTAAAGTCTTTATCAGTCTTACAAAAGAACGCTTTTCTACTATAACTTATATAAACTTTAGGTTTAACCTTATTATTTTCTAAATAATTTTCTATTTCATTTAATACTTGATTACTCATATAATCATCTTTTTCAGGTCTAATTCCTTTATTTAAGAAATCCTGAACTTCTCCTAGTGTTAAAACTACCCTTCTTTTATTTACTACACCATTTATTTTTTTCTTTATTTCTAAAAATACTTTATCCTCTTTACTAACTGGCGTTTTATAACTTCTTAATCTAAGCTTTTCTTTATAATAGGGTTTATTTATTGAATGTCTAATGACTTGATTATCAAAAGTATCATAATAAATATTATAAATACTATAGTTATTACCATTTTTACAATGCTCATCTGCATCCATATATTCACTTATTCTTTTTATAAGTTCATCATATTGACTTTGATTTAACAGATATTTTTTTTCGTATCTCTTAAATGATTTTATTGCCATAAAAGTACCTCCCAAAACGTATTATTTAAAATCCTTAATGTAATTATAAAATCCTAACCTTAAAAAAATCTTAAAATATTTTTATGTTTAAACTATTTTTTACAATTCTACTCTTGAATTTTACATTTTCCTTTATTTATATATAGGAAATAAATTTTTTAAGTAAAAATAAATAATTTCTATAAATAATTTTTTTGTGAAAGTTTAATAAGGAAAATTTAAATTTTTAAAGGCAACTCCTCCTCACTTAAGATTAATTTAAGGTTTTATTGTTAATATAATTTTGTAAGTATGATATTAAATTAAAAGTTAAGTAAATTTCTTGTGAATAGAAAATTGTTACTTAAGAAATTTTGGAGGAAATTATGAAGAAAAAGTTTATTATATTATTAACTGTTGTTACCTTATGTGCTAGTACAATAGCTTGCTCAAAAACATCAAATACAAATAACACTAATACTACTGCTCAAGAAACTACAAATACAGTTATAAATTCTGATTTAAAATTGGATGATGATATTGGCGAAGTTACTTGTAATATTAATTTAGATAGCTCAATTACTGTAAGCGGGACTGGTGCTACAGTATCTGATAATAAAGTAACTATTACATCCAGCGGAGTTTATGAAATAAGTGGTACATCTTCTAATTGCCAAATAATTGTTAATAGTGAATCTGAAGAAAATGTTTATTTAGTTCTTAACAATGTAAACTTAACTTATGAAAATAGTGCACCTATATATGTTCAAGCAGCTAAAAATGCAATATTAGTTTTGCCTGATGGTACAACTAATACTATAACTGATGGTGATTCATATACATTTGAAGATTCTACTACTGATGAACCAAATGCAACAATATTTAGTAAAGATGATTTAACTATTAGGGGAAATGGTACTTTAACAGTTAATGCTAATTATAATAATGGTATTACAAGTAAAGATGATTTAAAAATCACTGGCGGAAATATCACTATTACTTCTGCTGATGATGGGCTTATGGGTAAAGATTCTATTACTATAAAAGGTGGAAATATTACTATTAATGCTTCTGGTGATGGTTTAAAATCTACCAATAGTGAAGAAACTGAGAAAGGTTATATTGATATTCAAGGTGGTACACTAAATATCACTTCAACTAATGATGGAATACAAGCTGAGAGCAATGTAAATATATCTGATGGAACTATAAATATAACTACTGGTGGTGGTAGTGCAAATAGTAGTTCTAAAAATAATAATGATCAAAATCCATGGGGACAATGGGGAAATAGCTCTAGTAGTAGTTCAAGTACTAGTACTGATACTAGTAGCGCAAAAGCAATTAAAGCTGTTAATACAATAACTATAGATGGAGGTACTTTTACAATTGATTCTTCTGATGATTCAATTCACTCTAACAATAGCATTGTAATTAATGGTGGTACTATTGATATTTCTTCTGGTGATGATGGAATTCACTCTGACACAACTTTAGATATTAATGGTGGAGATATAAATATAAGTAAATCTTATGAAGGAATAGAAAGTACAACTATAAATATTAATGGTGGTAACATTCATTTAGTTGCTAGTGATGATGGCATAAATGCATCTGGTGGAAATGATTCATCTTCAACAAGCGGAAGACCTGGCCAAAATAACTTTTCTTCTGGAAATGGTCAAATAAACTTTAATGGTGGATATGTTTATATAGATGCGTCTGGTGATGGTATTGATGCTAATGGTTCAATCGAATTAAATGATGGTACAGTCATAGTAAATGGGCCACAAGATAATGGAAATGGTGCCTTAGATTATGATTCAACATTTAATATAAATGGTGGACTTCTAATTGCAGCCGGAAGTTCTGGAATGGCACAAAATCCAAGTACTTCTTCCACACAAAATTCAATTAATGTATATGTTAATGGAACAGCAAATAGCTTATTAACTATTAAAGCTGAATCTGGAGAAGAGATAATTTCATTTGCACCATCAAAGTCATATCAATCAGTTATTATTTCATCACCTGAATTAGAAACAGGTAAAACTTATAGTGCTTACTATGGAGGTACATCTACTGGTACATCTACTGATGGGTTATACACTGATGGTACTACTAGCGGCGGTACTGAAATTACTTCATTTACTCTTTCTAGTACTGTAAGTAATGTATCTCAAAGTGGTGTAACAACTGGTGGCAGTAATTCTGCTATGCCTGGTGCAGGAGGAAATATGACTAAACCTAATAGTGGAAGACGTTAATCTAATCTTTTTCCTATATAAGATAAAAAGGTGAAGCATTTAAATTTGCTTCACCTTTTAAAATTTCTATCTCCTAAAATTAATTTTATTACTTAGGATAAATTCTATTTTCACTCTAAATCATTACCATTTGAGTCCTTAATCTTATTAATATAGATTAAAATACATTCTATAAATCCCCATATTTCTGTAATAATCCAAGTAATTCCACCTGTAAAGTATCCTAGAATCCATAATGACAATTGTACTATTCCTATTTTTACATATCCTAAATAAAATCTATGAATTCCCATTCCACCTAAGAATAGTGCTAAAAATACTGCTATTAATTTACTTTTTGCATTTTCTCTTGCCACATATCTATTATCATTTAAGTTAGCTCCACAAAATTCACAACGCTCCAAATCATGCTTCTTTATTATCGAACCGCACTTGTAACAATAATTATCCCCTAATCCTTTTTCGGTACCACAATTTGTACACTTAGAACTTTCATTACTTATGAGTTGTCCACATTCTCTACAATACACAAGTTTCCTCCTATAAATTATTGTTATTAAAATATATAATAATTCATAGGATAAATATTCTTATTAATATATTAAAATTTTCATTTAAATACTGTTCTACCTTTTACTCAATACCACACATATAATTTTATTAATAAAACTTCTAATAATCACCATAATACTCTTCTAAAGTAATATTTTTCTCATATAACTCTGTAGCTAAATCAACCCCTAAATATCTAAGATGCCATGGTTCATAATTATATCCTGTTATATCCTCTTTCCCTTGTAAATATCTAATTATAAATCCATACTTATGAGCATTTTCCTTAACCCATTTTCCTTCTTTCGTATTACCAAAATCAACTGATAATGTACCGTTATATTTAGCTAATGTTATATCCATAGCTAATCCTAACTGATGCTCACTAGCACCTGCTGGAGCTGAATATCCACTATAAGGATTATATATACTCTTTTGATAACTATAAGATCTATATCCCGATACAGCATATAAATAATAGTTTTCATCTTCAGCGGCTTTAAATAATTCCTCTAATGCACTTGCTGCTTCTTTTCTCATATATAATCTATTGCTACTGTTAACCGCTCTTACATCTGGTAGCACTAAATCTGTAGGTTTATAATCAGATGACAATGTACTTTTTCTATTTACACAAACAGTTAAACTGCTTGGATCAAAAATTCCCTGTGCTACAACTTTATCTGTAGGCTCGACTATTATCTCCTCACTTGTTATCACTCTGCTAATCTCATTACCATCTTCATATGTTATTGTATAGATGATTTTTTTCTCTCCTTCTACCCCCTCTGAAATAATCCTAGTTTCCCCAACTTTAGTTTTATAGTCATCAACAACTATTTCATTAAAAGCTATTTTCTCAATTACCTCATTCTCTTTTGTTTCAACTCTATTAATTACTATTACTTGATTATTTTTAATTTTATCATCAATATCATAATTTAATTTATCATTAACATCTAATTCAATATTAGCTTCTTCTATTGCTTGTCCAACATTATCTTCCTTTGTTTTGCTTTCTATGACCTTACCATCTACTTGTATAATTATTTTCTTAGGTCTGCTTCCTATCAACAAACCTGTTCCAGCACTTACCAAAACAACTATTATAATACTACTTATTATTTTTTTCTTCATTTTCATCTCCACTAAGTAACGTATATTTTTATTAACCTTCTTCTTGATTATAATATATTTTTCGAGTTTTTATAATATATTGCAAAAAAATAGAGCCATATTCTATATAATATAGCCCCATTTCCCTAAATAATACTATTTTGCTATCTTGCTTATTTCCTTATCTAAAACATCCATTCCATATTCAGCTTGTTCTATTGTCATAACTAATGGTGGTAAAAATCTAATAACATTTCCTAATAACCCTGCATTTATTAATATAATTCCCTCTTCAAAACAACTATTTATTATTTCCTTAACCATTTCTGGTGCTGGTTCCTTTGTCTCTCTATCTTTCACAAACTCTAATCCTATCATTGAACCAAGTCCTCTGACTTCGCCAATCACTTGATATTTTTCTTTCATTTCATTTAATCTTCCCATTATATATTCCCCAAGCTTAAATGATTTTTCACATAAATTTTCTTTCTCTATTTTTTCTATAACCTTTAATGCTGCCACACAAGCAAGCGGACTACCTCCATATGTGCCTCCAATACCACCAACACAAGCTGAATCCATTATTTCTTTTCTACCAACAACTGCACTTAATGGAACCCCTGCTGCTATTGATTTAGACATAGTAACTATATCCGGTGTAATTCCATAATGCTCATAGGCAAACATTTTACCAGTCCTTGCAAATCCAGCTTGTACTTCATCAACAATAAATACTATTCCATTATCATTACATATTTTTTGTAATCCTTGCATATACTTTGCAGATGGTACTACAAATCCACCTTCACCTTGAAGAGGCTCAACTATCAAACATGCAATTTGCTCAGCTGCAATAGTAGTTTTAAGCATTGTTCTTAGCTTTTCTAAACACTCTTCTGCATAATCATCTTCTGATACACCTTTAGGTGCTCTATAGGTATATGGGTAATCAAACTTATACGTATCCGGTACATATGGACCAAATCCATTTTTATATGGTTTATATTTACTTGTTATAGACATTGTCATAAGAGTTCTTCCATGAAATGAACCATTTGCTGATAATATTCCATGTCTCTTTGTATAAGCTTTTGCAACCTTTATTGCATTTTCTAACGCCTCAGCTCCACTATTAGCAAGCATTACTTTTTTCTCATAATCACCTGTTACTATTTCAGTTAACTTCTTAGATAATTCTACATAAGGTGAATAAGTTGCCACATGAAAGCAAGGATGTATATATTTTTCTACTTGCGCTTTTACAGCTGCTATAATTTCATCATCACAATGACCTACATTTTGCACACCTATACCTGCTGCAAAGTCTAATAAAACATTACCATCAACATCTTTTACTAAAGCTCCCTTAGCTTCTTCTATTGCAATGGTTGTTGCCATTGACACACCATTTGCTACATATTTTTTTCTACCTTCAATTATTTCTAATGATTTCGGCCCTGGTATAGCTGTTACTAATTTTACATTTTTCTCATTAATCATAATTACACCTCAAAACTTTTATTTTTTTATATTAATTATTTTTTACTTATTTACCTTTAATTTTTAACTTATATTCTATCAATAATCTCTTCTTCCATTACTTCTTCCTTAAAGAATTTCTCTTCTAGCTGCTTTTCATATTTATTTGCAACCTTTGCCCAAACAAAGAATACTGATCCAAGAACTGTCCAAGCTATTAAAATTCCCCATTCATATGGCCATACTAATGCTGCAGGAGACCCTGGTAAATACATTATTGCTAAAACAACACACATTATTACTGCAATAGTTCCTACAAGCTTTCCATGTTTAACTTTATATGGCCTACTCATTTCTGGCTCTTTTTTCCTTAATACTAAAAATGAAATTGAAACAATTAAGTAAGCAACTACTATTGTTAATCCACCCGCATCTGATAACCATACAAGCATTTTTCTTCCTAAAAATGGTGCCAATGATGAAATTACGCCAACTAAAATAACTGCATTACATGGTGTTTTATATTTGGGATGAAGCCTTGCTAAAAAACTTGGAAGCATTCCAGATTCAGCCATAGAATAAATTGCTCTACTTCCTCCAACATAAAATGAATTCCAACTAGTCAAAATACCTGCAATTCCACCTATAATTAAGACTTTTGATGCTATTGGGCTATTGAAAAATACATTTGCCATTGCATCTGCTGTTACTAACTCTGAAGTTTCTATTTGAGTTGAGGACATTGCTAAAGAAACCCCACCTATTATTGCCACATACCAAACAACAGCCATAACTACTGATAATATAAGTATTTGTCCAATCTTTTTAAAAGGAATATTCATTTCTTCAGCAGCTTGTGGTATAACATCAAATCCAACATACATAAATGGTGTCATTACAGCTACAGCTATAATTCCATTAACTCCATCTTTAAATAATGGTTGTACATTTGATACCTCTCCATTAAATAGTGATCCTGTTATAAGTGATAATCCTATAATTGCTATAACTATTGTTAATATTCCTTGAAACCTAGCTGCTGTTTTAACTCCAAAATAATTTACTGCAGCAATTAAAATTGAACTTATTACTCCAACAAGAAGCCAAGTCAAATATATATCAAATCCTGCTACTGAATACAAATGAACCTTCATATAACTTGGAAATAAATACTGCATTACTGTTGGGAAAGCAACAGCTTCAAATGCTACAACTGATATATATCCAAGTACTATCGCCCAAGTACAAATAAATGATGCATTTCTTCCAAGTGCTCTATAACTAAATACATGCTCACCACCACACTTTGGCATTGCTGCTGTTAATTCAGCATAGGTTAATCCAACAAATAAAACCATCAATCCACCAAGTGCAAAAGCTATCATTGCTCCAACCGTTCCAGCTTTTAATATCCACTCTCCAGATAAAACAACCCACCCCCATCCAATCATTGCACCAAATGCTAATACAAAAACATCCTTCTTATTTAATACTCTTTCAAACTTATCTTCTTTTGGCATATATTAAATCTCCCCCTTAATAAAAATAGTGCCTTTCACTCAAACATTATCCTAAATATCTTTAGAATTGCATTGTGAAAGACACCCTTGTCTTTTTATATTTCTTAAATTTATTATTTACTAAGCAAAAAGCGCCTATAGATTTCATTAATCTATAAACGCCTTTGTTTATTTGCTAATTAATTTATACTTTTATTATAGTTAATATAGTGTATTATTGCTATGTCTAAACTATCTAATATTTTTGTCCATAAACACCAAACTTATTTATTAATCACTTATAAATATAGTTTTATAATTTTGCCAATTTCTATTGCCATTTTCAATTTATTGCAATCATTAAAATTTCTTAAATCACACTCTAATAATTCTTCAACTTTTTTTATTCTGTACTTTAACGTATTTCTATGAAGAAATAACTTTTCTGCTGTACTAGTTACATTACAATCCTCATTAAAATATGTTTCTAATATTTTAATGTTATTAACCTCTTTAATTTTCTTATCATTTTCTAATATTGGTCCTAAAGTTCCATAATAAAAATTTTCTAAAACTGCCTTGTCTTCTATATTAAATAATAACTTATAAACTCCAATTTCATCATACTTTTTAATTTTACTATCATATCCATTACATTTTAAATACTTAATTGATAACTCAGCTTCCTTTAAAGAACTTTTCATCATGTTTAAATTTTCATAACTACTTCCAATTCCTATACTTACTGAAATATTATCCATCTCTTTTCTTAATGCTTCTTGTATTTCTATTAATATCTTTTCTATCCTATTCATATAATTTTTATCATCTTTTAAAAATAGTATAAGCGCATCATCTTTGTCTATAATAGGTACTTTAAATCCATGTTTCTTTAAAACATAATCTACTATTCTCTTAAATATTACTTTAACTTTAATTACTCCAGCTTCATCAAATATATTTCTTTCCTCTAAATACAATTGAAATTTATCTGTATCAATTACACATATTGCACATTTCCCATCTAAATCATATCCAAAATACGTCATCTTCTTTCTAGCATCACCTGTGACGTCTCCATCACTAAATAACATATTACTTAGAAAATTGGTTAATGATCCTTCTTCTACAGTTGATAAAATAATCTTATTTGTAATTTCTTTTGATATATCTATAAGCTTTACATTCCATGGTATAGTCATTACAGGTATTTTTAAATCATTTGCCACATCAATAGCTTCTTTTGGGATGTTATCTATATATGGCCCTATATTAACTAATAATCCTGATGCATTTTTTTCGGAAATACCTTCTACAATTCTTGCTATATATGATAAATTTCCTTTCATTTTAGAACCAGTTATAAAAACTAATTCACCGCCTTGAAGCCATTGTATTCCCTCTAAAGGATCTTCAAAGCATTCTGCAACATATACCCATTCAACTTGTTTTTCTATTCCCTCATCTCCTGCTACTATTTTCATACTAGTAAGAGAATCTAATTTAAAAATATCTTTTATTGTAATAGCCATAACTCCATTCCCCTTTCTAAAAAGTGCACAGCACTCTTTTTTAGTTAAGAAATAACTCAAAACTCTTAACTATTCAACCTGTATTATAGTGAATTCTACCTTTTCTGGGCAATCGGGGCATTGAAATGTTAATTCATCAAATCCCATTTGCTCAGCTGTTACTCTCTTTCTTGCTGCATAAATAAAGGGATAAAATGCATTAATTGCTGTTAAACATACATTAGCGGATTTCTCTTTATCTAGTAACGCTCCATCAATATAGATTTCATCTCCTGTCTTATATAAATCACATTTAGAACTTTTCACTACTAGTTTAATTTTATATTCTTTAAAATCACTCATTTTTATATCTCCCCTTTACTATTCACAATCTATTTATATTAATTTTCCAATCTATATTGATTCATTATACATTTCACTTACTTCTTCTTTAGTAAATATTTTTGAGTGATTTTCCATACTAGGTTTAGATACTTTAAAGCAATTTTCAGTCATCCAACTTATATCTTCTTTTCTAATTCCTAAATCACCTAATTTAACTTTTAAATCTATTTTATCTAAAAAGTTTTCAATAGCTTGTCTACAGTCTTCTGCTGAACTTCCACCTAATATCTTAGAAATCTCCCCATACTTATATACATCACTTCTCCATGATTTTTCTGTTATTATAGGAGTTAATGCTGCTAACCCCTTTCCATGTACAATATCTCTAAGTCCACTAGCGGGATGTTCCATTCCATGTGCTGCAGTTACACCTGCAACTCCAATAACCATTCCACCCAAAGTACTTCCCAAAGTAACAGCTTCCCAAGCATCAAAATCGTTATAATCCACATAAACTTTTGGTAAATTTTCTGCTATTAACTTCATTGCATATAAAGCTTGTATCTCAACTAAAGGATTCGTAATTTTAGAAAGATACGCCTCCATATTATGAGCTAAAGCATCAAATCCAACACTTGCAAGTACTGACTTTGGCATTGTTGTCATAAGCTCAGGATCTATAATAGAAGCCTTTGCAATTATTAAATTATCTCTTAAAGATTTTTTATCTTTTGTATCAACATTAGTTATTACTGAAAAAGCATTTCCTTCACTACCTGTTCCACAAGTAGTAGGTACTAACAATATCGGAAGGGCATTCTCACCTTTTTTAATACCATAAATATAATCTTCAATATTTCCTGGATTTTTAGCACAAAATGCTATACTTTTAGCAGCATCCATTATGCTACCCCCTCCTAAGCCTAAAACAACATTACAATTAGTTTCATGTATTGCTGATACTCCTTCATATATGGTTGTACTTAAAGGATTTTGAGTAACTTTATCAAAAATTTCATATTCAATATTTTCACCATTTAAAACGTCTATAACCTTATAAAGTAATCCACTTTTTTTAGTACTATTTCTACCTGTCACTATAAGTACTTTATTACCATACTTTTTTACTTCTTTTCCTATTTCACTGCTTCTTCCTCTTCCAAACATTAAATTTACAGGCAAATTATAATTAAAATTCATCTTCCCATCCCCTTATATTTATTAAAAATATTAAACTTCTATAAAACAAAAAAAGATGCCTTTATTATGAAATAAAGACATCTTTGTCTAACTTAAATTATATCAATATATAATATTTTATTATATAACTATCTAGAACAATCTTTTTGTCCACGCTGACAAAAAAATTATTTGATTTTTTCTCCACAATATGGACAATATTCAAAATCTTTTTCTAATTCCCTATTACATTTTTGACATCGTTTTTTTAAATAATTATTATTTATATTATTATCTTTTAAATCCCAATATGAAATTTCTATATCTTCCCCTCTTTCAATAGCCTTTCCTTTTTCTTTTGGAATACTAAAAGAAGAGTTACATCCATTACAAATCACATAATACTCTTCATTCCATTTAAATATTGGTATAAAGAAAAAATGAAAGAAAGTATAATATTTTACTAGACTTGCTCCATTAGAAATATTACAATTTTTACAGCTGAAATTATTTAATACTTTAATCTCCTTAAACTTATTATCTATGCCAAATATGCCTATAAAAAACATAAAATACCCCTTCTTTAATTTTCTACTCCTAACAATTATTAATTGAATTTTATTACTATACTTTTCTTTACATTATAACCTAATTTTAATTTATATTAAATACAAATATTAATTATTATATACTAATATTTGTATTGCAATTTATTTTGTTTTATAATTACTAAATAAGAACTTATTGAAAGGAGCTACTTTATGCCTAGTTTAATTTTAGAAGGTGGAACTCTTAGACCAATTTTTAGTGCTGGAGTTATGGATGCATTACTTGACAATAATATTACATTTCCTTATTGCATAGGTGTATCTGCTGGAATAACTAACGGAATCTCTTATATCTCTCAACAAAGAGGACGTAACCTTGAAGTAGTTACTAAATATAGAAATGATAAACGTTATTTAGGTTATAGGAATTTCTTGAAATGTAAAAGTTTATTTGGACTTGATTTTGTTTTTGATGAAATACCAAATAAATTAATTCCTTTTGATATGGATACATATAAGAAATATCCAGGTAAGGTTTTAGTGGGAGTTACTAATGCTAAAACAGGTAAAACTGAATACTTAGATGGTAAAAATTTAGATGATAAAGCTACTATGTTAAGAGCAACATGCGCTTTACCTATATTTTTCCCAGTAATTAAGCTTAATGGTAATGAATATTATGATGGAGGAATTTGTGATCCAATTCCGATAAAAAAGGCAATCGAAGATGGTAATGATAAACATTTAATAATTTTAACTCAACCTAAAGGTTATAAAAAAGAATTAAGCAAAAAGAATGTTCTTGTAGCAAAATTGCTTAATAATAAATATCCAAACTTAAAAGATGCTTTATTAAACCGTCATGATAGTTATAATGAAACAGTAAGATTTTGTGAAGAGCTTGAAAAACAAGGAAAGGCACTTATTTTAAGACCTGAATTCTCATTAGAAAGCTTTGAAAAAGATGTTGATAAACTTAAGGCTAACTATAATCATGGTTATGACTTAGCTACTAAAAGAATTAATGACATAAAAAAATTATTTACTTAAAAATAAGGCTATGCTTTATAAAAAATAAAGTATAGCCTTTTATAATTAATACTTTTTACTAACATAATTCTGCATGAATTTTATGATTTGGTTTTTCTTTTACTGTAGCAATATTATTAGCATGATCACCTATTCTTTCTAAATTTGATAAAAGATCAAAAAACATTATTCCTGCATCTGCTAGACATGTTTTAGCACTTAATCTATTTATATTATTTTCTCTAAATTGCTTTTCTAAACTATCTATTTCTTCTTCAACCTTTTCAACTTCATCATCGCTTATTTCATTAGATTTAAAACTTTCAATTGCAATAGTTATAGACCTTAAAGTAACCTCAAATAGTTGTCTTACTTCCTTATAACCATCATAAGATAAAGTAATGTTATTTTCATATTTTTGAATAGCAAGCTCAACTATATTTTCTGCATGATCTCCTATCCTCTCAATATCATTAATTGTATGATATGCCTGACTTACTAATTTTGCATTTTCTTCTGGTAAATTATGTTGAGATAATTCTATTAAATATTCAGTAATATCTCTTTCTAATGTATTAATAATACTTTCATTTGCATATACTTTTTTCATTTTTTCTTCATTCCAATTTAAGAATACCTCCATAGCCAATTCCAAATTATTTTTTGCCTTATTAGCCATTCTTATTGTTTCTTTAATAACTTGTCCACTAGCTACTATTGGGGTTTCTAAAAGTTTTTTATCTAAATAAATTGCACCACAGCTTTCTTTACCTTCATCATCTGGTAATATATGATTAACTAACATTACAAAATATTTTGATATTGGTAATATAAAAATTGTTATTACAACATTAAATATAGTATGAGCATTTGCAACTTGTCTCGCTACATTATCTGGAGTTAAATAATTTACAAATGTAACTACCTTATCTGAAAATGGTAAAAATAAAACAGTTCCAAATATATTAAATAATAGATGTAATAAAGCTGCTTTCTTTGCTGTTCTATTTGCTGTTAAACCCGCTAATATTGCAGTAACACAAGTTCCTATATTACAGCCTAATATTATTGGGAATGCTACATTCATATCTATGTTACCTGAGTTTGCTAAAGCTACTAAAATACCTGTAGTTGCAGATGAACTTTGTAATATTGCAGTCATAGTTAATCCAACTAATACACCTAAAAAATGATTTTTTCCTATTACCGAAATAAAATCATTAAATATCTGTAAATTTGATATTGGTTTAAGGGAAGACGACATTAATCCCATTCCCATAAATAATATTCCAAATCCTAAAGCAATATAAGCTAAATCTTTTATTCTTTTTTTCTTTGCAGACATCATAACTATAGCACCTACGCCTATAAATATTGGTGCTATAACCTCTAAATTAAAACTAACCATTTGAGCAGTAATTGTTGTACCTATATTAGAACCTAATATAACTCCTGTAGCTTGTGTTAATGTCATTAATCCAGCATTAACAAAGCTAACTACCATTACTGTAGTAGCACTAGAACTCTGGATAATAGCCGTTACAATTGTTCCAACAAGTACTCCTATTACTTTATTGCTAGTTATTTTCTCCAATATACCTTTTAACTTTTCCCCAGCAACGTTTTCAAGTCCATCACTCATTAATTTCATACCATATAAAAATAAACCCAACCCACCAAAAATCCCTGTAACAATCTCAAAACTACTCATATACTTTATAATCCCCTCAGTTATATTTATACATATTTCATTTATAAACTATATTCTTTTTATATTTAAATAAGTACTCTATGTTTTTTATAAAAAAATAAATTAATAAAAAAAGTTGGAACTATCGGGTTTAGTTCCAACTTTAGAATATTATGGTTTTATTATAGTTTTACTATTTATTATTAGTTAATTCTTAATTGAGTTTCAGCATCGAAGAAATGTAATGCGCTTAAATCAAATCCAAATTTATGCTTTTCTCCAGTTTCATATTGATGATATCCAGGCACTGTTATTACAAGATCCTTACCGCTATTTAATTTAACATAAAGAGTTTTTTCTTTACCTAAAACTTCAATAACATCTACTGTACACTCAAATGTATCTTTATCAGCATCTCCAACAAATCTTTCAGAACGAATTCCTAAGTATACATCCTTGCCTTCATAATTTGATAAAGCTTTTAAATCAGATTCAGAAGGATTGATAGATATTAATCCATCTTCAGAAACAAATTTCTTTCCTTCCATTTTACCTTTTATCATATTAATTGTAGGTGATCCAATGAATCTAGCAACAAACATATTTTGTGGCTTTTCATAGAATTCATATGGTTTACCAACTTGTTGAATCTTTCCATCATTCATAAGAACGATCTTTGTAGCCATAGTCATAGCTTCTACTTGGTCATGTGTTACATAAATAGATGTTGTTCCAAGCGCTTTGTGAATTCTAACTAATTCAACTCTCATATGCTCTCTTAACTTAGCATCTAAGTTAGAAAGAGGTTCATCCATTAAGAAAACACTTGGTTTTCTTACAATTGCTCTTCCTAATGCAACTCTTTGTCTTTGTCCTCCAGATATATCTGATGGCTTAGAATATAAATACTTTTCAATTTGAAGTAATTTTGCAGCTTCATTAACACGCTCATTAATAATGTTCTTTCTTTCTTTTCTCATTGATAATGAAAATGCCATATTATCATATACAGTCATATGTGGGTATAGAGCATAGCTTTGGAAAACCATAGCTATATCTCTATCTTTTGATGCAAGTTTGTTAACTCTCTTCTCACCAAATATTAAGTCTCCTTCTGTTATAGAGTTAAGACCTGCAATCATACGTAATAATGTGGTTTTACCACATCCTGATGGTCCTAAAATTACACAGAAATCCTTATCTTCTATTTCTAAATTTATATGTCTTAAAGTAAAATCTTCTCTACTTTCATATTTCTTTCCAATATTATTTAATGTTACCTTCATATCTACTATCTCCTATCCTATCCTTTTGTAGCCCCATTTGAAAGACCTGATACTAATTGTTTTTGTAGTACAACGAATAATATTACTATCGGTATTGCAGTTAAAAGTGCTCCGGCTGTGAACGCTGGTTGGTTTATAGTACGTTCATCTGTTATAAGTGTTTGTAAACCTGCTGCTAACGTATAATCAGATGATGAATTTAATAATACTTTTGGTAATAAGTAATCACCAAATGGTCCTATGAATGACCATAAACCTATTATTGCAAGCATTGGTCTTGCAATTGGCATTATAATAAGTCTGTATATTTTCATACTAGAACATCCATCTATCTTAGCTGCATCATCTAGTTCTGTAGATATTGAATCTAAATATCCCTTTAGAATTATAGTATTACCAGCTATACCTCCACCAGCATATATTAATATAAGCATCATTTGTCTTGTAAGACCTGGCATTATATCTGATGCAATAGAATACATTGTAAAATAAGCTGTAATTCCTGCAAATGTTGGTATTGTTTGAATAAGCATAACTGTCATAAGAGATGCTTTTTTACCTTTAAATCTGTATCTTGAATAAGCATATCCAGTAAATGATACTATTAATATTACTAATATTGCTGTAGTAATACTTACAAATAAGGTATTAGCCATCCATTTTAAATAAAGTGTATCTTCAAATAATGTTTTAAAGTGCTTTAATGAGAAACTAAATTCTCCACCAATTATAAGTCTATTTACTTGTGCTCCATTGAATGATGATATTACAATTTGTGCTATTGGTACTATTACCATTATTGCCCACAATATTAAAAATGCATATGATACACCAAGTGCAATTTTTCCTCCAACAGTAAGAGGTTGCTTATCAGAAAGATATAAATCATTTTTTTTCTTTTTAAATATACTCATCATCCCTACCCCCTCTTAAATGCGTCTGTGTTTTTATATCCTATATATGCAATTATTATTAATGCTATTGAAATAATAACAGTAATTGTTGCTCCAACAGCTTGATATTGGCTATTCATTGTTAACTTGTATATATAAGATATTAAAAGGTCTGATGAACCTGCTAAGTTTCCATATTTACTTGGATCAAATGGTCCTCCATTATTAAATAAAGCTATAATACTGAAGTTATTAAAGTTAAATGTATATTGTCCAACTAAAAGTGGCGCTGTTTGGAATAAAACTAGCGGTACAGTTATTTTAGTTAATTTTTTAAAGCTTGTTGCTCCATCAATATCAGCAGCTTCATATAACTCAGCATTTATAGATTGTAAAACCCCTGTAGATAATAAGAAAATATATGCACTACCAAGCCAAGCTTGAATACAAATTAATGTAAGTCTTATAGTGAATGTATCATTCTTTATTGAGAAGTTTGGTCCAAAAACATTTCTCAATGAGTTAACTACAGTTCCACCATCAGCAAATAAAATACTAAAGAATAGTATAGAAATAAATGCAGGTACTGCCCATGGTAAAAGATATATTGATCTAAATAATACTTTTCCTTTAATTCTGTCATTATTAAGAACTATTGCTAAAATAAATCCTAAAGCAATTGCTAAAGTTGTAGCTCCAATAGTCCAAATTACTGTCCATCCTAATATTCTCCAGAATATAGCACCAACCATACCTTGACCTAAGAAAATCATTTTATAGTTCTCTAATGCTTCCCATCCAAACTTAGCTTGGGTATCTGGTCCCATTCCTGTGAATGATAAAAGAATTGTAGTAACAACTGGAATACATACTATAAATATAGTAATTATAGCTGCTGGTGATAAAACTAAATATGGGAATCCATCTTCAAATAAAGTTTGTTTAGTTTCAATCCAGCTTCTAAATCTTGTTCCTTTAATTGTATCTTTTTCAACTGTATTGGCATCCTTAAAACATATATACATTAAGAAAATACCAATTAATACTAAGAATATTGCAAGTATACCTTCAATCATGAAAATGATTGATCTATCAAGTCTACCTCCATCAGCAGCCAAAGTTATAAGACCTGCAATACCGTCTCCTTTATAGTTTCCATATCCCAAAGCATATGGAATAGCTATAGCATATATATATATTGTTGCAAAGAACATTATAATCGCTTTTACATATTGTTTATTCACTACTTGAGCAAGCCCAGGAATTAAAAAAGTAATCCAAGATACCCAAGGTAATGTTTTTTCAGTTTCAACTGGATAAACTCTTCTTAAATCTGCAACATTAATGTTAACAGTATTTATTTTTTGCTTAACAGTTTTTGAAAGCTCATACTTTTTATTTTTAATAATTTCCTCATTATATGTTTTTTCAGATTCAAATGATTTAACTAATAGAGCTTCTTTATATTTTCTCTTTAATTCTTTTATTGTATTTTCTTTAGCCTGTCCAGAAATTAAACCTTCCTTACACTTTGATTTAACTTCACTAATTCTATCATGTAATTTCTTATTTTCATTTTCTTTGAATTTTTTAAATTCAGCTTCAAATTTTTCATTGTCATTTGAACTTATTTTTGTTAACTTATTTTGAGCTTCTTTCAACTCTTTTGTTGCTTCTCTAGCAAATTCAATTACTGGTGGTATTTGAGCAATTTCTATCTTAGATTGCTCATATATTAATTCCGCATCATAAGTAAGTTTAGTATACTTTTTATAGAAATTAACAAACTCTTTAGCCTTAAATAATCTTAATTCTAATTTTTGTACTTTTGAAGGTAATGTTGTATCAACCTTTGATTTATAATCTGACACCTTTTTATTAACTTCTTCTAAAAAATCTTTTTCCTTTTTCTTATATTCATCCAATTGTTTATTATACGGATGATCTTTTTTATTTTTTACTAATTCATTTAATTTCTTTTCTAAATTTTCTTTTTCTTTACCAGTTGCAGCCTCAATTTTTTCCTGTAAAACTGAAACTTCATATAGGTATAAATTTTTTCTATCATACTCTCGATTAATATTATCATATAAATGCTTATTGAATTTTTTCAACCCTTTTACCTCCTTTTATACCTTCTGAATAACTTCATAATTAAATACTTCTAACATTTCTAATACACTTCCCTAAGTAAATCATTGCAAAAATTAAAGCTAAATAACCAATTGCACTTCCGATAAAGAATATTGAATAAAATTGCTCTCCTAAAAATGTTAATGCAAATGCACCTATTATAATTACAACCCATATTGCTACAAATAGCTTAGTAACTCTAAGTTTTGTAAAAGTAAAGTAACTGTGAATAGCTACAGCCATTGGTGTTATTATTCTAATAAAGAATGTTGATATACATACATTTAAATATGTAGAGAATAATTCTTTTGTTGTTTGACTTAGCGCATCTTCTCCTAAATTACTAGTGGATAACCACATATTAAATAAATCTGTATCTTTAGCTTTAATTAACATCTCCATAGATGTCATCATTATAATTGCTGCACATATTGCTACAATTGTATAAAATGTACCTTTGGGCATTTCTATACTTTCTCTCATGTGGATCCTCCTACTAAATAATAAACAAATTTAAGCTAGTAGCATTTTTCTTCTGTTTTAAAGCTTTAACTACTGATTGATTGAAAGGGAAAATAAGTGATTTCTAATCTTTAAGAAACTCCCGAAGGAGTTTCTATTTAAGCTTCAACTAAGAACTACTAACTTAAATTAGTTATCTTAAATACTATTAAATTTATATTTAGCTTTATTAGTTAAAGTTAGACATCATACCATCAAATGAAGCTTTAACTTCTTTATATGCTTCTTCTGCATTTGCAGGGTTCTTAGCTGACCATGATAATAAAGAGTTTTGCCATGTTTCCCAAACTTGTCCATATTCACTGAATAGAGGTCTGTTTTCAGCTACTTCATAACTCTTATAAGTTGCTTCTATAACTTTTAATTGTAATTCATCAATTCCTTCATAATCTGCAATTGTAGCATTTTCTAATACTTTACCAGTAGCATCAAATAATTCTTTAGCGTTATCTGGATTAACTATTTCTTTTATAAATGCTTGTGCAACTTCCATTTTAGCTTCATCATCTTCACATCTTGCATTTATTCCAAGACCCCATCCACCTTTCCAGTGTTTTAATGATTGTCCATTGAATGTGATTTGACTTAATGGAATGATTTCCATATTTTCAGCGCTTCCTACTAATTCACTAACTGAAGATGTTGCCCAAGGTCCATCGATCTTAATAACATCGCTTCCACCAGTTTTGAATTGTTCTTCTATATATCCACTAGCTGCATCTTTATCCCATAAAGATGTATTATTTTCTTTGTGACCTTTCCAGTAGTTATATAATCCTTCAAATAATTTTTGTTGTTCTTCAGTTAAATCTGCCCATTCTTTAGTTGCATCACTTGTTAATTCTTTTGATAATAATTCAAAATCAGCTGAATTAGTAAATGCAACTCCATACCAAGCATCGTGAACTGTAGTTAAAATTTGATTATATTCTAACTCTGTGAATTCTATATTTTGAGTTGTATCGATGTTTGCAGCTTTTGCATTTTCTACATTAACATAACCAATTAATGTTTCTATGTTATAAGGGAACGCTAAGTATTCACCATCAATATTGAAGTTTCCACCTAATCCATTATCAAAATCAGCAAATCCACCAACTTCTTCTGCCATTTCATCAGCAGGCATTGCAGCTAAAACTTGGTTTTTAGCTAGACCATATAATCTATCTGCAGGTAAAGCAAATACGTCTGCAACATCAGAGTTTGTTGCATCTGTTTGATCTAATACATCTAAGTGATCAAATGATCCTGTTTCAATTAATTCAATTGTTGCATTTGGATACTTTTCTACTATAGTATCTCTAACTTTTTCATAGTAAGGCATCCAGTCTTTTTCAGCTTGTACCTTTAAAGTAACTTTTTCATCACTATTTGATGTAGCTGTATTATTTTGTTCTCCTTTATTGCTATCCCCGCTATTACTTGATCCACAAGCTACAAAATTTAATGAAGTAGCTGCAACAAGTAATGTTACTAATAATTTTTTCATAATAATTCTCCTCCACTTTTCCAAAAATCAATTTATTTAAAGTTAATATAACTTAAATACATATTTATACTTAGGTAATTTCAGAAACGATTCCAACTCTTTGAAAATGTTTTCATTAATAATATAAAGATACATCTATTAGCTTGTCTACCCTATAAGCTACTATCAATATAAGTATTATTAGAATCTAAAACAATCTTTTAGGTATCGTTTCCAATGAAATTGAAAATTAAATCCCTCAACGGGAATTGTTAATATTTTTCATTTTTAAAGATTATTTCTTTGTTTATGTTTACATTATATCTAATTCCTAAATAATCGTCAACAATAAAAAAAAAATATGTTATGTTAAATTTCATATTATTTATATATATTTAAGCACCTTTTTTTTACAATAATTTCACACATTGCTCTATTTCTACCTGTTTAAGCCATTTCTAAGCTATTAGAAGTAATTATAAAGTAGTAATTATTTATTAATACCTTTGCAAATAATACCATAATTATAGTAAACTATAGTAAACTCAAATAAAAATACATTATATTATTGATTACTATAAAAATTAATTTTAACTATGGTTGAAAGGATTAATAAATGATTGATAAATATGTAAATAGTAAAAAAATAATTGGATCTATAATTAAATTAAATCGAATAAATAAAAACATTAGTCAAAAGCAATTATCAAAAGGAATTTGTGTTCCCTCATATTTAAGTCGAATAGAAAATGGTGAATTATTACCAAGTGAAGACGTAATTTCAGTTATTTTTGATAGGCTCGGTTTAAAATTTTATGATTCTGATGAATTTTTACTAAAAGGAAAAAAATACTTAAATGATTTTTTTACTAACCTAAATTATAATGAATTTGATTATACTAACAAATTATTTGATAATCTAGAAAAAGATGAAGATAAATATATAGCTTCGCCTTTGATACTTGATTACTTTTTAGCAAAATTAGCTAGGTACTCATCCACTCCAAACAGAGATAAGTTTGAGTATTCTAAAAATATGATTTTATCATCTTTTGATTTGCTAACTGCCAAACAAAAGTATATATATAATTTCTATGCAGGAATTGATATATTAATACTTTCTAATAATAAAATCCACGGTAAACAACTTATTCAAGAAGCTTTATCGCTTAAAGAAACTGGCCATTGTTATTTTTGGTTATCATATGCATATAGAATTGAAAATAATCCTATTAAGGCTTACGACTCAATCAATAAAGCTTTAGATTTATATGTTGCGGAAGGTAATATTATAAGCATTATGTCATCATATGAAAAGATTGCAGAGGTTTATTTTATGCTAGATAATTATAGTGATGCTATTAACTATCTAGAAATTTCTTTAAATATGGCTAAAAAATTTAAAAACATTTACTTTCTTGAACATCTTAACTCAATTCTTGCTTGGGCTTATTATCGCTTAAATGACTTCAATAAAGCTCTTGAATATTTATCTTACAATAAAGGCTTAATTGATCATAGATTGATAATTCCTGATAGCGTCATTGAGTCTTTAATTTATTTTTCATTAGAAAATAAAGAATTATTAAATAAAGCTATACTTAATTTAAATAATCCAAAAACTATTCAACATATTGGTGAGCACAATTCTAAATTAATTTATGATTTATTTAAATTATTTATTGAAGATAATAATTACAATAAAAATCCATTGTGGGGAAATTTATTAAGTGAGATAAATACTAATATAACAAAACTAGTTGAGTTGAAAAAGGTATTTAACGAGTTACTAAAAAACTATTATATTATTAATAGACGTTACAAAGATGCTTTATTCTTGTAATAATGTGAAAAAGGAGGACAAACCTCCTTTTTCTTTTTTATAAAGTTGTATTGTACAAAACAACTTTATAAATCATATATTGATATAATATGATATCTTCATAAAAACTGCCCTATGGAGGATATTAAATTGAAAGATAAAAAAAATGAAAATAGAAATGAGGAATTAGATGAATATTTTAAACAATTAGATATTAAATTTGCAACACTCGAAAAATTTGGATCTTCATTATTAGTAATTGGATATTTTTTATTCATTCATGGAGCTAACATAGATATTTTAGATAGTTTGGATATGAATAATACTGGGGAAACAGCTTCCTCTGTTACCTTACTGGGTGCTGAATTAATACTAGTTGGATATGCACTACTCTTCATTGTTGCTTCTGACAGATTAGAAGAAAAGAAACTGCAAAATGATTTATTATCACAAAATACTAATTTAACCCCTCATGAAAACTTATATTATGCTTACTTTTTTTCAATTATAATTAACATGCTTAGAGTACATGCCTTATCTGAAATTGATAAAGCCAATAAATCAGGTGAAACTTTTGTATAAACTGTTAAAAAGGATGTATAAATAACTCTGATTTAATTTAATCAAATTTATACACCCTTTATAAAAATAACTTTTTTATTGTTTCTCCCAAAAATAAGGTTCATATATCTTCTTTAAATTTTTAACCATCTCATTTGAATCATTTTTACCTATTATTACTCCTGTTGATTCTTGAGTAGTTTCAAATCTAATTATTTTATCAACATTAATCATCTTCCTTATTTCATCTATCATATTTTCTTTATTAGCTTTTTTATTATATATTTTTATATATGAATATCCTTTAAAATCTTCCGATGGATACTTTAAAACCTTAAATCTATTTACATATCCTTTTAATTCTAATTCTTTATGTATTTCATCTATCTTTTCACTTTTATCTATGGTCATTAAATAAGCAGCACCATACCTTTCTGGTAGCTCTTCTTTTATATAATTACGATATGGCGAATATCTCAATTCTTTATATATAGTCTCCTCTGCTTCATTTTTGAAATCTCCATAATATATTAATACTGAATCCTCTACTACTACGTTAACAAAGCAGTGCAACCCTCTATCATTAAATAAATTAATCAACTCTTTGCTTTCTAAATAACTCATTTTATATAGTTTCAAACATCTATTATTCTTTATATCAAATAGCATAGCTCCATCCATAGCTACAACTGGTAATTTTATTCTTATATCTTTTAACGCCTCCAATAAGGCTGCTGGTGTTCTCATTGTTACTATTGTAAACTCTGCTCCATCATCAAGCATTTTATTTAACTCAACCTTACTATATGGTGTTAAGGTTGATTGCATATTTAATAATACCTTGTCTAACTCAGATACAAATAAAACATTTTTATTTTTCTTTCGTGGAATTCTTGCTGTATTTATTATTAATGCTAAAATTATCCCTATCATTGTATCTAAGATTCTGTTTATAACAAATAAATATGGATTAGTATCAGTAAGATGATTTACTACTATGCTCAAATATACAACACATGAAAAATATGAAGCATTTTTTTTATTAATAATAACCGTTGTATATATTACTGGTATTATTAGTATTGATATTAAAATATATCTTATTAACTCATTGTCTAATGGCAATAAATAAAATTCTACTAATATCATTATTAGTCCAAAAAACGCGCCTATAAATGTTCCTATTGTTCTTTGAATAGCATTAGCTTTTGCATTACTTGTATATGGCTGCATACACCATAATACCGATAACGCGGTGTAAAAAGGAGCCCCTTGTCTTCCCCTAATTAAATAAATAATAAATCCTAACAGTACTCCAATTGATGATTTAATAATACGCATTCCTATAGGTGGAAGTGCTGTTAACTTTGTCTTCATTATTTCCCTCCATCTTTTTTTATTTAAACTATAACATTTACTTTTAGTTTAGACAATAAATGAGCAGTATTTTCATATCATATTTATTATTAATATTTTAGGAGAACTTATGATTGATAATATAAATGATTATCCTGGTACAAGCATTATTATTTTAAGCTATAATAACCTAAACTATACTAAACAATGTATTGAAAGTATTAGGAAATATACCTCTAATGAAAACTATGAAATTATTGTTATTGATAATAATTCAAATGAAGAAACAACAAATTGGCTAAAGCTTCAATATGATATAAAACTTCAATTAAATACTACTAATAATGGATTTCCTGGTGGTTGCAACGATGGAATAAAGTTTGCTAATCCTATGAATGATATTTTACTTTTAAATAATGATATTGTAGTAACTAAAAACTGGCTTACTAATTTAAAAATTGCCTTATATAGTAATGATAATATAGGAGCTGTTAGCCCTGTTACTAACTCTTCTTCCTATTGGCAAAGCATTCCTGTTAACTATAATACACTTGATGAAATGCAAAACTTTGCATCTCAAATTAATATAAGTAATAAAACACGCTGGGAAGAAAGGGTTATGGTTGTTGGATATTGTATGCTTATTAAAAGATCGGTTTTAAATAAAGTTGGATTGCTTGATGAAGATTATTTTCCCGGAAACTTTGAAGATGATGATTATTGTTTCAGAATAATACTCTCTGGATATAAAGTTTTATTATGTCGAGATACTTTTGTTCATCATTATGGAAGTGCTTCATTTAATAAAAATAGTTCATATGCAAATATAATGGAAACTAATAAAGTGAAATTTGAAAGTAAATGGGATATCAATATTACTGATGTACATTTTAATTTATCTTACTTATCATTAGTTCCTGAAAAAGAAAACTTAAAAGTATTAGATGTATATGGAAATTGTGGAGTTAATGGATTAATGCTTAAGTTTTATAGAAAAAATCTTGATTTTTATATTGGAAATTCCTCCAGTGGTTCCTATAAAGTAGCATCAAAACTTCATAAAACTTTTAGTTTAGAAGATAATTTAGGAGATGGTTTTGATTACATTTTAATAAATAATGGTGATAAGTTTTTGACAGATATTAATGCTAAAAATTTAGTTTTAAAAGCTTTAAAAGCTTCTAAGAATCTTGCTTTATTTATTTCTTCAACCTTATATACTGATCCTAATGCAGAAAATGCAAAGAATTTATCTTTATTCCATGATTACATGACCATGAATAACTTCATAATAACTAGGAAATTTTCTCATGGTGATAGTGTAGTTAACTTTTATATGAAGTGCTAATTTTAAATATAATAAAAAAATAATTTAAGGATATAATAAATTCCTAGTTTAAAAAATTAGATAAATATATAATTTTTCAATATAATGTATTTATTAATCCTTATAAAAATATTAAGGTACTTTTCAATATATTTAATAACATTGATATACACTATAGAGGAACCTTTCTCTTCATTACTCTATAGTGTATATCCTATTACTAAAGTCTTGTTAAAATATCTGTCCAAGTTTCCACTACTGATTTTTCTTGCTGTTCTTTTGAATAATTAGCCAAAATAAATTCTCTTGCCTTTTTAACTTTACTCAAATATTCTTCATTTCTATTTTCTATTAATTCAATAACTTCTTCAACTTTTTTACATATATCTATAACGTCTCCCTGCTCAACCCTATAAGAAAACTCCTCTTTAAAATATTCCTTTGCTCCCTGGCCATGATAACCAATTACAACGCACCCCATAGCCATTGCTTCTGCTGCTGATAATCCAAACCCTTCTTCATCAGATAAACTTATATAAATTTTACTTTTTTCTAATCTTTGTAATACATTTTGGTGTGTTTCGTTTTTAATTATATCAAAGGTATACCCCTTTAAATTATCTCTTATTTTTAAAATATTTATTATTTGTATAAAATCTTGTATATTATTTTTTTCAATAATGCTAATCACCTTATTTTTAGATTCATAATTAGGATTAATACCATAATACTCTATACAATTTATAATTCTATTAATTATTCTATCTTTAAATGTATATTCTAAGTATTCTTTATTATCTTGTGAAATTGATATTATACCAATAATTTCATCACTTAAATATGGACTTTTCTCATTATAATTAGCACCAAATCTACTAAATGTAAGATATGCCCCTTGATTAAAAATCACCTTTTTAACTCCTGGAACTATATTTAATATATTTGGGCCATATATCTCTGGTATTACTAAAATATCATTCTCAAAATTTATTAATACATCCTTAAAATAAAGTATTTTAGTATTATTTGCAAACCATGTGCACCTAAAATTATCGACTTCATGTAAAACATATGCATTAAAATTATTTTTGTTTAATATATCTACATTTTCATAAATTACATGTATTCCTCCATATGGCGTATTATCACATGGGCATAAAAAAAGTATACGATTCATAGATATCTCCTATATTTATTCTATATTATTTTATAACCATACTATTTAATAATTAACCCTAATGTTACACACCGCACTTTTAACCATTAATTAGATTTTTGAATATATTATAAAAAGCTATATATAAAAAAACTTATTATATCTCTAATTTATTAATTTAAAATAATATGATTAATATAATATTTTTTCTATATTTAATTACCAAATTTCAGGAGGTTAACTATGTTAAATTTTACATTCTATTGGCCTAATTTAGATAGTTCTGCTTTAACTAAAGACATTTGTCTTATTCCTTTTATTTTAAGAAAATATTTCAAATATAATTCTAAAATTATTACCTTTGAAAAAAATGATTTTTCTGATGCTAAAAAATATCTAGACAATCTACCAATTGAAATAGTTTCTAGCGATGAAGAAGTTAATGATTATTTAATAAATACTGATGTATTAATGCTTGTGGGATATTATAATTTTAATATTTCAATAATAAAGAAGTATAAAAAACTAAATCCTAATGGATTGGTATATTTAAAAACGGATTTCAATCCATATTGGTTATCTACAATTAATGTTGATGAAAATTTGAAAAACAATTTATCATTAATTGATATTTTTACTGTAGAATCCTATCATTTATTAAATATTATAAATAGTACTTGGCCCTATAAGGCTAGCTATTTAACTCAAGGTTATTATGATTTTACTGGAAATAATAATATAGTGAAATATGAAGATAAAAAAAATACTATACTCACTGTTGGAAGATTAGGTGACTATTCTAAAGCTACTGAAATATTGATACAAGCCTTTATTTCTATAACTGATAAAATTCCAGATTGGAAATTACAATTAGTAGGACCTTGTGAAGATTGGTTAATAAATTATACTGAAAATTTATTAGCAACATGCCCCCAAGCGCGAGATCGAATAGAATTTGTTGGCCCTATCTCTGATAAATATGAATTAAAAAAACTATATGAAAATGCTAAAGTCTTTTGTTTACCATCACGATTTGAAGGATTTCCAAATGTTTTTCCTGAGGCTGCCTCTAACGGCTGTTATATAGTTTCTAGTAATGTTCATTGCTTTAATGATATAACAAACTTTGGCCTATTCGGAAGTAATTTTCAAATTGATAATATTGAAAATTTATCAAATGTATTAGTTAAAGTTTGTAATGATGAAAATAGACTAAAAAGTGTTTGCTACGGAATACAGGAATATAGTAATATTCATTTTAACTGGATTAAACAATGCAAAAAATTAGATTCTCTTATAAAATCAAAACTCAATGCCAATACTACAAAAAAAACAGATGTAAAATTAGTAAGTATATTACTGCTTTCCTATAATAGACTTCAATATATAAAACAATGCTTAGATTCTATTTTAAATCAATCTTACCCTAATATTGAAATAATAATATCTGATGATCATTCAGATAATTTTTCTAAAACTGATTTAGAAAATTATATTAATCAAAATAATACCGGTAATATATCTAACTATGTAATTCATTATAACGAAAAAAATTTAAAAACAGTAAAAAATATAAATAATGCAATTAAATTGAGTCATGGAGATTATCTAGTATATTTATCTGATGATGATTTATTTTATTCAGAAAATACCATAAGTGATATTGTAAAATTCCATGAAAATAACCCTGAATATGGGGTAGCTGTTGGTAGAATAGCTTGTTTTAAAGATGAGGATCCTAATAAGTTCTATTGGACTAGTCCAAATCCACTGCATACTTCTTTTATTAATGGATTGGCAATTGATTGTTTTAAATCAATTCTTAGATTTAGAGGCTCTTTCTTCCCTGCTCCAGGTCTTTCCTATAAACGTTCAACCATAGATACTTATGGATTATATGATGAAAGTTATGTTTTACTCGAAGATTTACCTAGATTTTTACAGCTTACTAGAAATGGCTGTAGAATAGGATTTATAGATTCTATTTTAGTTAGGTATAGATATGTTGGAAATTCAACTAATCCGGAAGGCAATAGTAATACAACTAATACTATATTGCAAGATGATATGAATTTAACTTTATCAAAAGAAATGGATCCATATATGTTTCTATTAAACGATTAAACTTTTAATATATGTATTAAATAGAAAAACTATAGAGTATTTTAACTAATTTTTTTTACTCTATAGCTTTTTATTTTGATTAGTATTTACTAAATATGACTTATTCTAATCCAATCATGAGGAACTATATCATCCATATTAGCTTCTTTTTGATTAAGCCATATATCAGGAGTTATAATAATTTTATTTTTATTATTATTTAACCATGCTGCCCACCAACTTGCTGTGCTATTTGCTAATATGTTATGCTTACAACTACTCATAATCTGTATATTAGTATAATTAGTCTTATCTATAGCTACATCAATAACTTTTACACTTGTATTTTTAAATGTTTCTTTAGCCCATTCTCTATCATCAGTAAAAACATAAAATTGAGGATTACTTACCTTTTCTTTAATATACTTCAATGAATTATCATAATATTTTTTTGTAGTTATTCCTGTAAATATATTTGCAGCATTACCTTGAAGATAATCACCTCTCCTTACATGTATTCCAACTGAATTTGTGTTTTTTAACTCATTAACTAATTCACTTTTTTCTTTATCTAATGTATTTTTAAATATAAACTCTTTTCTTAGTATTTTTTCTATATCTTTAAAATATTTCTCACTCATCCAATATCCATTTAAATAAACATTATCATAATTTAATATATCAGCATTATAATAAGGTTGATTTTCACAATCAATAATTTTTATATTTCTACAATTCTTTATAATAAATTCATTTGGATCTTCTGTAATATAAATATCTTTATTAATATCAAAAATTCTATTTAAACAAAAATCATATCTAAATTCCCATGTTTTATATGCACTTATATCTAAAACTACATACTTATTCATTTCTTTAAGCTTTCTAGCTAATGCATATTGAAACATTTGATTCCCCGTTCCACCCATTACCCTAACAATTATCATTTTATTTCTCCTAACACTATTTTTAATATCTAATTAATTATCCTTTTAGTTATGCTTTTTAGAGAAAAAATATAAAGTCCTCTCATAGTAATTTATATTTTATTTTTTTAAATTTAAATGAGAATAATAAATTTCGATACAGAACTTTTCCTACTCTAATCTAAAATCTAAATTATTTTTTATAACTTACACATCTTAATATATTTCACAAGTTTTTCTCTAAGATCTCCTCTCTTTAAAGCAAATTCAATATTAGCTTGTAAAAGCCCTAAATTGTCTCCTACATCATATCTATTACCAACAAACTCACATGCATACATTGCTTCAATAGATATTAATTGTTGTAATGCATCTGTTAATTGTATCTCTCCATTTTTTCCTGGCTTAACATTATTTAAAACTTCAAATATTTGAGGTGTTATTATATACCTTCCTAAAATCGCAATATTACTAAGAGCTTCATCTATAGTAGGCTTTTCAATAAGCACTTTAACTTTATATACGTTTTCCTTTATATATAATCCCTTTATTATTCCATACTTCATCACGTCATTTTCATTTACCTTTTGAACTCCTAATATGGATGTTTTATACTCATTAAAACAATTCATCAATTGTTTCAAGCATGGAACTTCACTATCTATAACATCATCACCAAGCATTACTGCAAAAGGTTCATTACCAACAAAGGATTTTGCACAAGAAACTGCATCACCCAATCCTTTTGGCTCTTTTTGTCTTATATAATGTATATCTGCCATACTAGATATCTTTCTTACTATATCTAACTCTTTAAGTTTTCCTGACCTCTCAAGCTGCATTTCTAATTCTATAGATTTATCAAAATGATTTTCTATATATTCTTTATTTCTTCCTGTTATTATTAATATTTCTTCTATTCCAGAATCAACTGCTTCTTCTATAATATATTGAATCGTTGGCTTATCAACTATTGGCAACATTTCTTTAGGTTGTGCCTTAGTTGCTGGTAGAAATCTAGTACCAAGACCAGCAGCTGGTATTACAGCTTTTCTAACTTTCATATTCTCAATTCCCCCATCTAATAAAATATTTTATTATCCTAATTTTTCATATATTTAAATTTATAAATATTAACTTAAACTTCTCCTTTCTATTCTATGAAAAGAAATTATTTCTGTTTACTTTTTCTTATAGCAATTTAATTAACTAAAAATAAAAATTAAGGAGCTATACCAAATTCATGATATAACTCCTCAATTTCAATATTCTATTATTTTTAATTGCCAAAATATTAATTTAAATAAAATAATTTATACCTCTCAAGATATATAAATTTACTTATTTCTTCTATTGTCTATTATAATAATTAATTCCTTCACTAGGTCTAAAATAAGTTCTTATATATCCATCAGATGATACAAAAACAATTTCATTCTTACTTTCATCATAGTAAATTTCATCATTATCTTCAGCCTCAAACTTATGTAAAGATGTTGCAGAATTAATAACTTCATTTGCCCCTTTTAAATACTCTTCTTTAGTAGAATATCCAAACTCACTTCTATGCTTTAAAAAGTGATCTTCCCATAAAGCTTCATTTCTAAATTCAAGGGATACGTTACTACTTTGCTCACTTTGAGCTGTATTAAATATTTCTCCCCAATTAGGTGTTATATTAAATACCTTACCAAAAAGTAAAAGTATAACAACTAATCCTGCAGCTATAACACTTCCAAATGTATATTTCTTTTTATTATTATTATTGTTGTTGTAACTTCTATTATTACTATAGTTATTATTTTCTTGTTTATTGCTTATATCAAAATTATTTATATTATCCTTATTTACATTATTGTTATTATCTTTATTCTTCTTTCTACACTCACTACATCTTTTTGGAATATCTAAATCCTTACTTTTATAAAAATTAACTTCTGAATCAGTAAGAGTAAAATCTTTTCCACACTGCTTACATGTTCTCTTTATCACACTGTACCTCCATTTAACATTTTACTTTCTTATTCCTACAATATAGAACTTTATCATATTATAAGTGTGCTTTCTTAACATAATATATATATTCTATTAAACTAATATTATCATAAAATTAAATAATTGCAAAAAGAAGTTATTTCTCTTAATAATTTTGTAATTATATTTAAACAAAAAATTTATATATAATATTACAAATTTATCACAAACTAAAGATATATTTCATAATCAAAAATTTAAGGGAGTGATATTTGTGAAAAAACTTTTAGAATATCTATTTATTATTGAAGGAATTCTATTTGGAATAATAGGTGTTTTATTTTTCATTAATCCATTTAGTACATTTTCAAGCTTTATTAATATTTGTGGAGTATTAATAATTGTAGCTGGAATATTTGCAATTATTAGGTCCTTTACTTCTATGAACAATGTTTTTTTGATTGTAAATGGAACAATTTCAATTTTATTTGGATTGCTTCTTTGCTTCTCTCCTGCAGAAACAATTGACACAATTGCGTTATTTTTTGGTTTATGGGCACTTATTAGAGGAATTTACTTATTCATTATGGCAATTAAATATAAAAATTTAGGATTTAACTTTCATACAGTATATATAATTCTTTTATTCATTTTAGGATTATTGATATTATTTAATCCTTTTATAGCAATATTAGCTACACCTTATATTATAGGTATTTTCTTTATAGTTACAGCTATTTGCGAAATTTATTTAGGATTTAAAATTTAATTATGACTTTTAAAAAACTTTTTTAATAATAAAAGAAGTTAGGTAATTTCTAACTTCTTTTATTATTTATATTAGTTAAAATTAAATTTTTATTTAATCTTATTATACAATATTAATCCTGCTAATAAATCTAAGTGTTTTCATACAATAATATTATTCCCATTACTTAGAACACTCTTTTAAATATATTTCCTCTACCTTATTCCAATCTATCACATTCCATATATTTTTTACATATTGAGCTCTTAAGTTTTTATATTTTAAATAATATGCATGCTCCCAAATATCAATTGTTAGTATAGGTCTCATTTTAAACATTAATGGTGAATCTTGATTTGATGTTGATATTACATCAAGTTCTCCTTTTTTATCTATAACAAGCCATCCATAACCAGCTCCAAATTGATTTATTGATTTATTTGATAATTCCTCTTTCAATGCACTAAAATCTCCAAACCTTCTATTTATCTCATTTAATAATTGCCCAGTTGGATATTTTTTAGGTTTACTACCTAAGATAGAAAAATAAAGATTGTGATTGGCTACTCTACCACCTTGCCTTATTATATCTTTTCTTATTTCTATAGGAGTTTTTTCAATATTAAAAAGTATCTCCTCTAATGTTTTACCATTAGTAAATTGTTCATATCCTTCAAGTGCCTTATTTAATTTATCAACATATCCCTGTAAATGCTTTGTATAATGTATACATACTGTTTCTGAATCAATATATGGTTCTAATTGGTCAAATTTATATTGTAGTGGTAGCTTATCATATTTCACTTTATACCTTCCTCCCTACTTAATAATCTATCCCTCAATAAACCTAACTAACTCTTCATTAAATTTCTCTCTCTCATCATAAAATGTGGCATGTCCACTGTTCATGAATTTTACTAATTTACTATTCTTTATTAACTTTTTTTGCTCTAAAGCCAAAGGAAATAAACAAACTTTATCATGTATACCATGTAAAATTAATGTTTCAATCTCTATGTTTTTCATATCATCAAATAAAGCTTCTTCATCTAACCAAGTATTAGCAACTTTTGCTGTTGACCAACCAGCAGCTTGTAAACCTAATTGAAAAAACCATTCCATAAAAGGTTTGCTAACCTTTTTATAAGACGAATTGTCAAGCTAAGTGCAACACTTAGCTTGACAATTCGTCTTATAAATAAAAAAGAGCTAGCTTTTACACTAACTCTTAATATAACTCTACTATACAACTTTAGTAGTCCACTCCTCGCAATTCCAGATATCTGTTACAACATCCTTATAGAACTCAGGCTCATGGCACACAAGTAAAATACTTCCCTTATATTCCTTTAAAGCTCTCTTTAATTCCTCTTTAGCTTCAACATCTAAATGGTTAGTAGGCTCATCTAGGATTAAGATATTTGTTTCTTCATTAATAAGCTTACATAATCTTACCTTTGCTTGCTCTCCACCACTTAATACACATACCTTACTTTCAATGTGCTTAGTTGTTAAACCACATTTAGCAAGAGCTGATCTTACTTCATATTGAGTCTTAGAAGGGAACTTTTCCCATACTTCTTCAATACAAGTATTATAATTAGCTTCTTTTATTTCTTGTTCGAAATAACCAATTTGTTGATATTCACCTAAACTAACTTCTCCACCTAATGAAGGAATTACTCCCATTAAACTCTTTAAAAGTGTAGTCTTACCAAGCCCATTTGCTCCAACTAAAGCTATCTTTTGTCCTCTTTCCATATAAAGATTTAGAGGTTTAGTTAAAGGCTCATTATATCCAATAACTAAATCTTTAGTTTCAAATATAACCTTACCTGAAGTTCTTCCCTTTAAGAAATTGAATTCTGGCTTTGGTTTTTCAGCTGCAAGTTCAATCATTTCCATCTTATCAAGCTTCTTTTGTCTAGCCTTTGCCATACCACTTGTTGCAACTCTTGCTTTATTTCTAGCAACGAAATCTTTAAGTTGTGCAACCTCTGCTTGTTGTCTTTCATATGCAGCTTCTAATTGTGCTTTATTAGCTTCGTAAATTCTTTGGAATTCATAATAATCCCCAACATATCTAGTAAGCTTTCTATTTTCCACATGATAAATTAAGTTAATAACTGAATTTAAGAATGGAATATCATGTGATATTAAAATAAATGCATTTTCATATGATTGTAAGAATCTCTTTAACCATTCAATATGCGCTTCATCTAAATAGTTAGTAGGCTCGTCTAGTAAAAGAATATCAGGATTTTCAAGTAAAAGCTTTCCTAATAATACTTTAGTTCTTTGTCCACCACTAAGTTCAGTAACATCTCTGTCAAGACCTACATCTAAAAGTCCTAACCCCTTAGCAACTTCTTCTGCCTTAGCATCTATAACGTAAAATCCATTATTATCTAACATGTCTTGAATAACAGCTGTTCTTTCTAAAGCCTTATTCATTTCATCTTCGTCCATTTCGCCCATTCTACCATAAAGTTCATTCATTTCAGTTTCCATGTCAAATAAGTATTGGAATGCACTTCTAAGGACATCTCTTATAGTTAATCCTTTTGCAAGTTCAGCATGTTGATCCATATAACCAACTCTAACTCTATTACTCCAAATTACTTTTCCCTCATCAGGCATTAATTTGCTAGTAATTATATTCATAAATGTAGACTTACCCTCACCATTTGCTCCAATAAGACCTACATGTTCTCCCTTTAGTAATCTAAATGATACATCTTCAAAAATTGCTCTATCACCAAATCCATGGCTGATATTCTTAACTGTTAAAACGCTCATCCTCATCCTCCAGCAACGTAAAATTTATAATAACTTTATTTATATCAATTTATTTTTTTACATTAAAATAAGGGTGTATCCAATCTCTTAGTTGCAATTAGGCAATTTCAAATTATATATTAAACTTACAGCATAAGCTTAATTAATAACACTTCACCTATAATTTGCCACTTTAAATTGGCTACCTCCCTTATTCATTATACATAAAATTTAGTTAAAATAAATAGAAATTTGTTTCTATTTTTAGTAATCATATTCTCTTGTATCTTCACAAAGTGAAATCTTAAGCACGTCATTCTCAACTGTCTTTTTATATGAACATAAAAATTCATTTAATTCATTGTCCGCTAAATCTATTTTTCCTGGGCTTTTTAAAATAACGTTATGTTCATCTAAAAGAATAGTAAGATTATTTTTATCGTTATTTATTGTATATTCAGTTGCACCTTTTACTTTTAGTCTATCTTTATATTTTTCTTGAAAACCTAAAGTTCTTCTAACTTTTTCATAATCTTTAGGATCAGTTGAAATATTATTTAAGCCTAAACTTTTAAGTTGCTCTTCAAATCCTGTAGTATCTATTCCATATCTCTCCATAAGTTTAGTTTGCATTTTTAAAAACTTATCTTGAGAAATGTTATTTTGTACCATATACTCAGTTAATTGGTTTGAAAAATCCGCCATAGATAGCTTACCTTCAGCAACCTTATAATATAAACTATAAATATATGATTCAAATTGATCTACATCTTTATCATTAACTCTATTTTTAAGCTCATTAAAGTCAATTATTTTATCCATATTCTCTCCTCCTAAGCTCATGTCCTTTTACAAATATTATATACTATACACTCTAGTTTTTCCACAAAGTATTATTGTGAATATTATCTAATTATCTTAACTTTTAACTTTAATCCAAACCTCTTGATATAATTCTAAATTCTCCTTATCTAAAAACTTATATCCTTCACACTTATCTAATATTTCTTGTGGCATATATGCATTTTCATTATTCTTAATTTCATCAGCTTGTTCCTCCATAGCTTGCTTTTGTGGTGTAGTATATCCTATTTCATCAGCTGTTCTTAACGCTATGTCTTTACTACTCATAAAATCTATAAATTTTTCTGCTCCGCTGACATTTTTTGCAGACTTAGGAATTGCCCAAGAGTCTAACCAGAAATCAGCACCTTCTTCTGGAATTACATATTTAAATCTATCGTCTTCAGCTTCTAAGTTTAATCCCTCTCCTGACCAAATCATAGCAATAGATTTTTCCCCTGATCTCATTAAATCTAAAACTTCATCTGCTCCATATGTTGGATTTAATTCTTTCTTTTGCTTTATTAATAATTCTCCAGCTTCTTTTAATTCTTCTTCATTAGTTGAATTTAATGAATATCCTAATGTTTTTAAAGCTACTCCAATTGTATCTCTCATATTATCAAACATAAATACTTCATCTTTATATTTAGAATCAAATAAGCTCTTCCAACTTGTTATGTCTTCATCAATAACTTCAGTATTATATATTAATCCAATTGTACCGTTCATATATGGTACAGTATAATCATTATTAAGATCATATGGTTTACCCATATCCCCTTCATTCATATTTACTATATTAGGTATATTATCTTTATTTATCTTTTGAAGCAATTCTTCTTTTATCATCTTTTCAGCCATATCATCCGAAACTAAAATAACATCATAATCTACCTTTCCGCTAGCAACCTCTTGATACATATACTGCATATCATCAAAAGTTTTTTCATTTACTTTTATTCCCGTTGCTTTTTGGAATTCTTTATAAACTCCTTCTGCTGCATTAGCACCATAATTTAATACATTTATTTCTTCACTAGCTTTACTTTCACAACCAGCGAATATTCCAATTGTAATTAGTATACTTATTAATATAGCACCTAATTTCATCTTATTTCTTTTCATAGAATAAACTCCCTTCATATGTAAATATCAATCTACTTAGTATTATAGTATTATTTCACCTAATAATTCTATTCATCAATTATATAATTTACTATATTTAAGCAAAATAAAAAAGACCTAAAGGTCTTTTATTAATAATTATTATTTTTTAATACTACTTATTATTAATTTAATAATATATTTTATCTTTATTTTATAGCTATTGCTTCTATTTCTATAACTGCATCTTTAGGCAATTTTGCAACTTGAACACAACTTCTAGCTGGTTTATTTTCAGTAAAATAAGTTCCATAAACTTCATTTACTGCTTCAAAATCATTTAAATCTTTTAAAAATATACTTGTTTTTATTACATTATCTAATGATGTTCCAGCTGATTCTAATATAGCTTTTACATTCTCCATTGATTGCTTAGTAGCAAGCTTAATATCTGTTACTAATTCTCCTGTTGAAGGATTTAGTGGAATTTGTCCTGATGTATAAACAAAATCTCCAACTGCTATTCCTTGTGAATATGGACCTATTGCTCCTGGTGCATTATTAGTCTGTATTACTTCTCTCTTCATTATTTTTCCTCCTACCTTCTTATTCAATAAAATAACTTAATTTTTACCATTTAAATAATATTATATTATACATTTGAACATTTTCATATATATTAATAAAATTTACCATAAATTTATCATTTAACTATTTAAGATTTTTTACATTAGTGGTAAAATAAATAATTAAGATAATACTATAAACATAAGTGAAATTCTAAATTTCAACTTATATTAAATTCTAGCTTTATTTAATATAAGTTACATAATTAAGAACAGGAATTTTCTTTTTAACTTATCTTAAAAATTAAATAAACTAATCACAAAAATTACGTATAAATAAAGGGGCGATTTAAATGACTAAAAAAGTAAACATCGATTGGAATAACTTGGGGTTCGAATACATCAAAACTGATTTCCGTTACATTTCTAATTGGAAAGATGGTAAATGGGATGCTGGCCATTTAACAGAAGATAATATGCTTACAATAAGTGAAGCATCTTGCGCACTTCATTATGGACAATCCTGTTTTGAGGGATTAAAGGCTTATAGAACTAAAGAAGGAAAAATTCAACTTTTCAGACCTAATAAAAATGCTGAAAGACTTAATTCAAGTCTTAGAAAACTTCTTATGCCTGAAATTCCGGAAGAAAAGTTTATAGATGCTTGTATGCAAGTTGTTAAAGCTAACGAAGCTTATATTCCACCATATGGAACTGGTGGTACATTATATTTAAGACCATTTGTAATAGGTGTTGGAGATAATATTGGAGTTAAACCTGCTCCTGAATATATATTCTGTGTATTCTGTTTACCTGTTGGTGCATACTTTAAAAGCGGACTTACTCCTTGTAACTTTATGATTGCTGATTATGATAGAGCTGCTCCTCATGGTACTGGTGGACAAAAAGTTGGTGGTAACTATGCTGCTTCAATGCATCCTCATAAAATAGCTGCTGATAGAGGTTTTGCAGATTGTATTTACCTTGACCCTGCAACTAGAACTAATATTGAAGAAGTTGGTGCTGCTAATTTCTTTGGTATAACTAAAAATAATGAATTTGTTACTCCATTATCACCTTCTGTCTTACCAAGTATTACAAAATATTCTCTAATGGAAATTGCAGAAAAATATTTGCATATGCCTGTATATGAAAGACAAGTTCCTATAGATTCTCTTGATGATTTTAAGGAAGCTGGTGCTTGTGGAACAGCTGCAGTTATAACTCCAATTGGAGGAATAGAGTATAAAGATAAACTTCATGTATTCTACAGCGAAACTGAAGTTGGGCCTATAACTAAAGAACTTTATAGAATTCTTTGCGGAATTCAATTTGGTGATATCGAAGCACCTGAAGGCTGGATTTATACAGTAGAATAATTGTATTATTAATGGACATTTTCTAATAGAATTTGTCCATTTTTTAATTTATTTATACATAGTTATAACTATTTAGTAACTTATATTAACATATGAAAACTTTAGGAGGATTTACTATGAAGAAAGCTTTTTCACTTGGATTATTAGCTGCTTTTTTCCTTTCATTCACATTTATACTTAATAGTCAAATGAATATTTCTGGGGGAAGCTGGGTATGGAGCGCCTCTCTTAGATATCTATTTATGTTACCTATTTTATTTATAATACTTTTATTAAAGAAAGAAATTAAACCTGTTTTTAAATCAATAAAAAGTGATCCAAAATCTTGGTTCATTTGGAGCACTGTAGGTTTTGGATTATTTTATGCACCTCTTAGCTTCGCCTCAAAATACGGCGCTTCTTGGATGGTTGCAAGCACATGGCAAATTACTATTATAGCTGGGGCTCTCTTATCTCCATTATTTTTCACTATAACTATAGGACCTAATTATATAGCTCATAAAAGAAATTCTATACCAAAAAAGGCATTATATTTCTCAGTAATAATATTAATAGGAGTATTTTTAATTCAAGTTCAGCAAGCAAATAATATTTCATTTTCTCAAATTTTATTTGGGGTAATTCCAGTAATAATTGCTGCATTTGCTTATCCATTAGGCAATAGAAAAATGATGGATGTTTGTAATAATGAATTAAATACCTTCCAAAGAGTCTTTGGTATGACTTTATGTAGCCTTCCTTTTTGGCTTATTTTATCTATTTTTGGAATAGTAACAGTTGGTTTACCTTCAGATAGCCAAGTGCTTCAATCTTTTTTAGTAGCTTTATTTTCTGGAGTAATTGCTACGACTTTATTTTTTAAAGCTACAGAACTTGTTAAAGGCAATCATCATCAGCTTGCTGTAATTGAAGCAACACAAGCCGGTGAAGTTATTTTCACACTTCTTGGAGAAATTTTAATATTAAAAACAACCTTACCAACAACTATTGGCTATATAGGAATTGTCTTAGTTATTGTAGGTATGATATTAAATAGCTTATTTTCTGATTAATGAAAAAGGTAGCAGTATAAATTAGTATACTGCTACCTTAAATAAAATTATAAATTTTATTTAATTAATCAAAATTACAACTACAAATTATAATACGTAGTGTATTTATTCATTAATTAAAAATTATTTATTTTTTTCTATTAATAATTCGATGTTACATTTACATCTTCCGCCACGGCATCCACCAGCACCTGCACCAGTTTCTTCCTTAACTTCTTCGAAAGAAGTTGCCCCATTCTTTACAGCTTCAACTATTTGTTCTTCTGTTATTCCTCTGCATAAACATACTTTTGACATAATTCCATCTCCTTTGTGTCTATTTTTAACCTATAATTTTTCCAAGTAATTATTCTTCTATAGAAATAGCTTGTACAGGACATCCATCACAAGCTTCTCTTACTGAATCTTCTAGATCACTTGAAATTTCACCTTCAATTGCAACTGCAACCCCTGTGTCTAATGAAAATACGTCTGAACAGACACCTTCACATAATCCACAGCTAATACATACATTTTCATCTACAAATGCTTTCATTTTGCTTATTCCTCCGTCTAAATGTATTTATAGGTTTCCCTAAATAATATTATCAACTAATAATAATTATTTGTCAATATTATTTCTTACTATTTTAGTCAACTTTAATTTTTACAAAAAAATGACAGCTAAGATTAATAGCTGCCATCAATAATATTATTAAGAATTTTTCTTTTCTTTTGTTATAAAGTAATATGGTAAACCTACAAATAATACTCCACCAACAAAGTTACCTAATGAAACCCAAAGTAAGTTATGAACCATGCCCATAATAGTAACATCTGCTCCGTGAGGTAATAATAATCCCATAGTTAAGAATCCCATATTTGCAACACTATGTTCAAATCCAGCAGTTATAAATGTGAATAAACACCACCATATCATTAGTATTTTTGCTGTTTCTTCTTTTAATTTATATGCACACCAAGTTGCTAAACAAACTAATACATTACATAATAAACCTCTTAGGAATAATTCCATTCCTGGTGTATTCATCTTTGTTGCAACATTGTTTACAATAAATTCTCCAATATATTCACTTTTACCGCTAGCAAGTCCAGCTTGTACATATAGTAATGCCCCTACAACACCACCTATTAAGTTACCAAACCAAACTGCAATCCAAATCTTTAATGCATCTAACCAAGTTACTTTCTTTTCTAAAGCTCCAATAGTCATTATCATTGCATTACTAGTAAATAAATCTCCACCACACATAAATACTAAAGTTAAAGCAACACCAAAGCATGCTCCCATTAATATTTTGTAAGTTTCAACGCCTGCATGATGCATTGTTCCGCCAATTGTATAAATTAACATAATTCCTAAGCTTACAAAAAAGCTTCCTAAGAATGCAGATGTTAAATATTTAGCTATACTCTTATTAAATAAGCCAATTTTTACTTCTGCAGAGTGAGTTAAATTATCAATTTCTCTCTTATACATTTCTACACCTCTACCTAATTTATAATCTTTGTATTTTTTTATCACAATTATATATGATACAACTTTTTTCTACTTTTTTCAAACGAAAAATCCCATACTTTTAAAATTCCTCAAACTATTAATATAAAGGTTTACTTTTTAAACAAATAAAAATAATGATTAAAAAAACTTATATTTTATTAATTGTATAGTCAAAATTAATATCTATATTCTACTTCAATAATCAATTAATTTTATAAATAAGAAACCCTAGTTAAATCTTATTAATCTAACTAGAGTTCTAAACTTTTATTAACTTTCAATTATTTTATTTATTCTTTTAATATACATTTCTCTTATTTTTTCATACTGTAATAATGACTTTTTACCAATAGTTATCTCTATACCTTTGGATTTTAATTTTTCACTCCATGAATCATTACTATTTAATATATCATCAATTACATGCTTTCCTGGAATTATAAATAAAGACTTCAATACTATTTTTTTAGTATCATCTTTTAGTATTTCTTCAATTGCTAAATCTAAAGTTTTTTCACCTTCTAAAGTTGCTAAATAAACTCTTTTATTACACTTCTCTCTCACTGATTCTGCAATAATATCATATATTTTATTTGAGTTTTTCTTAGATCCATGCCCAACTAATAATATGTCACTTTTCTCTGAATCATCACAAATTATATTTGCTATTTCCTTACTTTCTTTTATTAGTACTTCTTCTTCATTAGAAAATAAAGTTTTACAAACCACTATTCTTTTCATAGAGTATTTATATTCATCAACAACTTCTTCTATACGTTTTATATCACTAGTACTCATTATGTGTAATGGCTGTATTATAACTTCTTCATACCCTTGGTTAACTAAGTTAAATAATGCCTTACTTAAATGTGGAATAATATAATCATGTCTTTCTTTTAAAAGTTCAATTATTTTATTTGATGTAAAAGCCTTAAGTACTGTATACTCTCCATCAAAATATTCATTTAAATCCTGCTCTAATAAACCTATACTTTGTTTAATCCCCTCTAAATTTGCACTTCCAAACGCTACTAAAACTATTGCTTTACTCATAAAATCCCCCCTTTTTTTAGTTAAGAGTTAAGAGTTAATTAATAAATTCTACTTAGGCTGAATTTATAATATTTTTTGAAACTCCCCAACTATTAACTCAAAACTATTAACCCTTAACTATCTAAAGACTATTAACTATTTAATTCCCTTATGGTTGAAATCTTTTAAATGTTTCTAAGAATTTATCTATGTGTTCTTCAGTATGAACTGCACTTAAAAACATTGATTCAAATTGAGATTGTGGTATATTGAATCCATTTTTATTCATATGCAAGAAATATTTTCTAAACATTTCTAAATCACAGCTTTTTGCATCTTCATAAGTTCTAACAGGATTTCTATCTGTAAAGAATACAGTCATCATTCCCCCAACTCTATTAACTGTTAATTTAATTCCCTTTTCTCTTGCAATATCTTCAATTCCATTTTGAAGCTTTTCACCTAATTTATTTATATGATCATAAATTCCTTGATTTGCTTTTAATATATTTAAAGTCGCCATTCCAGCTGCCATAACAACTGGATTTCCTGACATAGTACCAGCCTGATATACTCCGCCTACAGGTGATAATTTTTCCATTATATCACGTCTACCACCATAAAGACCACAAGGAAGTCCTCCCCCTATTATCTTTGCATAAGTAATTAAGTCTGGCTTAACATTGAATAAACTTTGAGCCCCTTTATAAGCAACTCTAAATCCACTCATAACTTCATCAAATATTAATAATGAACCATATTCATCACATAATACTCTTAAAGTTTCCATAAATTCATCTTCAGCCTTAACTACTCCCATATTACCTGCAACTGGCTCAATAATTACTGCAGCAATATCATCTCCATATGCTTCAAATAAAGATCTAACTTGCTCCATATCATTATATACGCCAACTAAAGTATTTTTAATACTATCATTTGGTATACCTAAACAACCAGCTATTCCTTCAGTTAATACACCTGATCCTGCTTCAACTAAAAAGCCATCAAAGTGTCCATGATAACATCCAGCAAATTTAATTATTTTATTTTTACCTGTATATCCTCTAGCTAGTTTTATAGCACTCATTGTAGCTTCTGTACCTGAGTTAACAAATCTAACCATTTCAACATTATCCATTTCCTCACATAAGAACTTACTCATTTTAAGTTCTAAATCAGTTGGTGTTCCAAACGCAATTGCTGACTCTGATATTTCTTTAATTGCAGTTACTACATCTTCATTAGAATGCCCTAAAATCATAGGTCCCCATGCAAGTACAAAATCTATATAATCCTTACCATCTTCATCAGTTAATATTACCCCTTTTCCTGACTTCATTACTGGAGGATCTATTCCCATATCTCTATATGCTCTTACTGGAGAGTTAACTCCTCCAGGCATATACTTCTTTGATTCTTCAAAAATTTCTTTATTAGACATATTATTCATCCTCCTTAAGCCATTTAGCTGCCTCTAATGCATAATAAGTTATTATCATCTTAGCACCAGCTCTTTTCATTGATAAAAGCATTTCTAATGCAACTAATTTTTCATTAATTAATCCTGCTTCACCAGCATTTTTAACCATAGCATATTCACCACTTACATTATAAACACAAATAGGAGCATTAATTTTGTCTCTTGCTTCTTTTACTATATCTAAATACGACATTGCAGGTTTAACCATTATTACATCTGCACCTTCATTTAAATCTGCTTCAATTTCTGCCATTGCTTCTCTAGAATTTGCTGGGTCCATTTGATATCCCTTTCTATCTCCAAAGCTTGGTGCAGAACCTGCCGCTTCCCTAAATGGTCCATAAAATGCTGATGAATATTTAGCTGCATAACTCATTATAGGTAAACTTTCAAATCCGTTTTTATCTAAAACTTCTCTTATATATCCTATTCTTCCATCCATCATATCTGAAGGAGCAACCATATCAGCTCCAGCCTTAGCATGAGATAAAGCAATTTCACCTAAATATACTAAAGTTTTATCATTATTAACATTATGATTATCTAAAATACCACAATGACCATGATCAGTATATTCACACATACAAACATCTGTAATTATATATAAATTACTATTAAGTTCTTTTAATCTTCTAATAGCTTTTTGTACTATACCATTATCATTATAAGCTTCGCTACCAACACAATCCTTATGATCAGGAATACCAAATAAAATTACTGATTTAACCTTTGCTTCATTTAACTCTTTAACTAATTCATCTAATTTATCTACTGACCAATGGTAATTGCCTTTTAAAGAACTTATTTCTCTCTTTATATTATTACCTTCAACCACGAATACTGGATAAATAAAATCATCTACACTTAATGAATTTTCCCTAACTAAATTTCTTATTACAGAATTTGTTCTTAACCTTCTCCCTCTTCTAAACATTTTCTGCCTCCTTGAATTCTATTATTTCCTTAAGGAATCCTTCTTCTGAGTGCTTCCTACATACAAAGCATTCCATATTATTTGCATTTATTGCTTTTGCTGTTTGTGGTCCTATTGCAATAAGCTTCTTCTCTCTTATAGCTTCTATTCCTAACATATCAATCATATTAGTTACTGTGCTAGGACTTGTAAATAATACATAATCTACTTCATCAAATACTCTCTTATTTTTTACAGTTCCACAAACAGTATCATAAGTATGAACTCTATCTACATGTAATCCTAATGCACTTATTTCATCATATAAATAACTTCTGCTACTTGATGAACATGGAATTAAAACTTTTTCTCCTTTAACTAAATGTGGCTCTAATACTTTAAATAATCCTTCACCTACAAATTCTCTTGCCATAATAAAAGGTACTATTCCTCTATTTATTAATGCCTTTTTTGTAGCCTTTCCAACAACAGAAAATTTAGCTTTTATATTTCTAACATCGTATCCTGTTTCAATTAAATAATCAAAAAAATTATTAACTCCATTTACTGAAGTTAAAATAATATGATCATATTCTGGTAACTTATCTAAATATTCTTTTAAGTTTTCTTTAGTTGATTTAATTTTAATAGAATTAATTTCAGTTACTTCTGCTCCTAAATCACTTAAAGAACTTTTTAAGCTTGAACTTTGTTCTCTTGATCTAGTAATACAGACATTCGTACCAAATAAAGGTTTTTCTTCATACCAAGATAGTTTTTCATTTAAATTAACAACTTCTCCTACAACTATAATACATGGAGACTTAAGCTGAGCCTCTCTGGCCTTATCAGTAATATTCTCTAAAGTTCCTATTACTTTTCTTTGCTTTGATGATGTTCCTCTCATTACAATTGCTGCAGATGTTTCTTTATCTTTTCCATTAGTAATTAGATTTGATACTATTCTTTCTATATTTTCAAGCCCCATCATAAATACTAATGTTCCTTTTTCTTTTGCAAGAGCTTCCCAATTAAGCTTTTCATTTGTTCCTGTCATTCCAGTTACAATATGAAAACTTTGTGCAATTCCTCTATGAGTTATTGGTATACCTGCATAATTTAATACAGCTATTGGTGAAGTTACACCTGGTATTACTTCAAAACATAGTCCTTCTTCTTCAAGAGCTAAAACTTCTTCTCCACCTCTACCAAAAACATATGGGTCTCCACCTTTAACTCTTCCAACTATATGTCCTTCTTTTACAAGTTTCACTATCATTTCATTTATTTCTTCTTGAGTCTTATAGTGAGCACCTGGTTCCTTTCCACAATAATAAATTAAACAATCATCATTTAAATAATTTAAAATGTTATTAGAAACTAATCTGTCATAAAGTACTGCTGTACATTTTTTTAATACCTTTACTGCCTTTACAGTTAATAATTCTTCATCTCCCGGTCCAGTCCCTATAATATAAGCTTTTCCATTCATATTTAATTCCTACCTTCATTAAATTCTGTTATATCATTAGTACTTTTATGCTTTTAATATTTTTTGAGCTAACTTTCTTCCTAGCTCAATATTATCTTCTTTTTTACCTAAAATATCCTTTTTAACTATTGTACCATTTACTTCATATGTTCCAATAATATATATATCATTTCCATCAAGAGTTGCATATGCACCAATTAAACTATGGCATCCACCATTTAATTCTCTCATAAAGCTTCTTTCAGCCTCTACAGTTACTCTTACATCTTTATTATCTAATTCTCTAAAATATTTATTATACTCACCATTTTTTAAGCACTCAATTCCAAGTGCTCCTTGTGAAACTGCTGGAACAAATATTTCTGGATTTAAATATTCAGTAATTATATCTTCCATACCTAATCTTTTTAATCCTGCAGCTGCAAGTATTATTCCATCCATACCTTCATTTTTCATTTTCTCTAATCTTGTTCCAACATTTCCTCTTATAGGAACTATATTTAAATCATTTCTTATAGATTTTATTTGAGCTGCTCTTCTTATACTACTAGTTCCTATTATTGCTCCATTAGGTAGCTGATCTAATTTCAATCCACTACTACAGACTAATACATCCCTAACATCTTCTCTTTCTGGCATTGCTATTAACTCAAAATCCTCTCCCATTTCATACGGTACATCCTTCATTGAATGAACTGCAGCATGAGCTCTCTTTTCTAATAATGCAATTTCTATATCTTTTGTAAATAATCCTTTACCACCGATTTTATTTAGTGATACATCAAGCCTTTTATCTCCTTCTGTAACTACTAAAAGCTTTTTACTATCAATGTTTTCTTTATCCTTCAATAGTTTCATTACTGTTTCAGTTTGAGTTTGAGCTAATGCACTTTTTCTAGTAGCTAAAATTAATTCCATATATTACTCTTCCTTTCTTAAGGATTTTATCTTCCTAACTATCTCTTCATTATAAAACAATTTTAATACTTTATAAATTTTACCTTTATCATAAAAAAATTTACAATCACTTGAATTTATAAATTTTAATAAATCATCTTTAATTTCTTTATCTAAAAATAAGCAATTTCTTATTTCTCCTGTTAGTCTTATATATTCATCAAATTCTCCCAAAGATTCAGTAATAGATTCTGCTACCATTACTGACCCCCTTGGATTCCCTACCTTAGTATTAACTGCTACAGTAATAAATTCACTTTCTCTTGTAACAGGTATTACTCCCATTCCATCCTTAAAGTTTGATGAATTGATATAAATTTTACATAATTTTTTACAATCATCTTTTATTTCATTAATTACATCATTATTATCAATAGCAATTATTATTATATGCTTATCTAATATAAAGTCCTTATTATACTTTCCCTTTATTAGCTTTACTTTATCCCTATTAAACTTATAAAAGTCTTCTAAGAAATCTAATGCTAAAACTTCTATATTACTACCTTTATTATAAAAGTTCCTTACCTTTATTAATGCACCTCGCCCTGCCCCTATTACTCCAATTTTAAGTTTTTCTCCAAAAAACGTTATAGGTGCATAACTTAATTCTCCATGAAGATTTGCTTTAGAATATTCAGACATTCATTTTCACGTCCTTTTAACTTTTCTTCCTTTAATAATTTTATAGCTCTATTTACATAATAGTCTGAAGTACTCTTTATTAAAGTTGTAGCTAACTCAATATCTCTCTTATCTTTACATTTATGCTCAAAAGACTTAACTCTACTTTCTATAACACTATTTCCTGTATTCTTCATTTCATGTATATAATATGTAACTTCTCGAATATTTAACCAATTTTTGTATTCATTTAAATATTCATCAACTAAAAATTTATACTCATTCATTTTTTCATTTCTTAATTTTTTATTATCTACATCTAGTTTGCTTATAGTATCTATATCTAGTAAAGTTACTCTTTCATTTTGTGATAAAGCTTCATCAATATCTCTTGGTAGTGCTAAATCAATTAACATAATTTCTTTTCCATTATTATTTATATAATCATTTTTTATAACAACGTGAGGAGCTGCTGTACAACTTATAACTGCATCTACCTCATTAATAACATCTTTATATTCATTAAAGTCTAAAATCTCTACTCTGTCATCTTTTAAATCTGGGACCTTCCCCTTATTTCTTACAACAATAAATACTTTATTAAACTTACTACCCAATGCATATTTAACTACTAAACTACCTATTGTGCCATATCCTAATACCATAATACTACTTGCACCAAATTCTTCAACTTCCTTTACTGCAATAGATGATGCTGATACTGGTATTTCATACAATTTGCTTTCTGTTCTAAATTTTTTTCCACAACTTATTGCTTCTTCAAATAATCTTAAAAGCTTTGTGTGTATAGCCTTATTCTCCAAACTTAACTCATATGCTAGTTTTATTTGTCCTAATATTTGATCTTCTCCTAATATTTTAGAGTGAAAACCACAAACTACTTCTAATAAATGCTTAGCTACACTTATTCCTTCAAGATAAAAGGTATACTCTAAAAGTGAAATATCCCAGTCTAATACTTCAAATATTTTTCTTATATCCTCTTCACTTTCTAAGCATCCTGAAATATAAATTTCTGTCCTATTACATGTGCTTATTATTACGACTTCTTCATATAGTTTATTTAATTCTTTTACTGCCTTAGATTGCTTACTTAATGCAATTGCCAATCTTTCTCTTATGTTTATATCAACATTTTTTCTTATTCCTATAAGACCTAACACTTAATCACCACATTTCTAAGATACGATTTTATATATTTTCCCAATTCTCTTAACAAAAAAATTAAGGAAGTATCCTCCCTTAACTTTTTCATTATAATACTAAATACAATTTTAATCATTACTTTTATACAATTAAATTTTTTAATAATTAATATAAATCTTTTTAATTTATACTTCCATATATATAATATTGTAGGAATTCATTTAATACAACCTTCTACATTTTATTTCATTTTTCTATTGTGATTAAATATATTTTTACGTATATATTTAATTATATTTTTATTATTATATAATTTATGATAAAATATAATTTCCTCCTACTATAAATGACGATCTGTTAAGTTATATGAACATTGCTCTTCTCAACCTAAGGAAATACAATAAG